>Ga0308157_10000683_pt1 | contig 96285 bp, 76 predicted proteins | sample PhyBR1_FD_201035 | JGI IMG/M metagenome (GOLD analysis project Ga0308157, IMG submission 201035) | Phyllosphere microbial communities from UC Gill Tract Community Farm, Albany, California, United States - DLSLB.R1 | ecosystem: Host-associated > Plants > Phyllosphere > Unclassified | place: USA...
TACCGTTTAGGTATTTCAACAACCCGTTCTGGTGCACGCCAGTTAGTTAGCCATAAACACGTAACCGTGAATGGTGAAGTTGTAAATATCCCTTCATATCAGTTAAAAGCTGGTGATGTGGTTGCTGTTCGTGAAAAGTCTAAATCTTTAGAATCAATTAGTAACTCAGTTGCAGGCAGAACAATTAACAAGTTCTCATGGTTAGAGTGGAATGCTGGTGAATTAACCGGTAAATTCTTAACTTACCCTCAACGTGATGAGATTCCTGAAAACATCAAGGAAAACTTAATCATCGAGTTGTACTCAAAGTAATAAATAAGATAGTTAATTACCTCAAAAGGGTAATTAACTTTTTTCTTGTTACTATATATTCAATAACGAATTTAAAAAATTATAAATGGCAATTTTAGCATTTCAGAAACCTGACAAAGTGATCATGCAGAAATCAACTGATTTCGATGGCACATTTGAATTTCGTCCTTTAGAGCCCGGTTTCGGTGTAACAATTGGTAATGCCTTAAGAAGAATTTTACTTTCTTCGTTAGAAGGTTATGCTATTACTACTATTCGTTTTTCAGGCGTTTCTCACGAGTTTTCTACCATGAAAGGTGTTGTAGAAGATTTAACTGATATCATCTTAAACTTAAAACAAGTTCGTTTTAAGAAAACAGGCGATTCAGGTGATTCTGAAAAAGTTTTCATCATCGTTAATGGTCAGGATCAGTTTAAAGCTGGTGATATCACTAAATTCTCTAACAACTTTACAGTTTTAAACCCTGAGCATGTAATCTGCAACATGGATAAATCTGTTACTTTGGAAGTGGAATTAACCATCAATAAAGGACGTGGTTATGTACCTGCTGAAGAAAATAAAGTTGCTGATGCTGTTGTAGGTGTTATTGCGATCGATTCGATTTATACTCCGATGAAAAATGTAAAATACACGATCGAAAACTTTCGTGTTGAGCAAAAAACGGATTATGAAAAATTAGTATTGGATATCTCTACTGACGGTTCAATTCATCCTGAAGAAGCATTAAAAGAAGCGGCTAAGATCCTTATCCAACACTTTATGTTATTCTCTGATGAGAACCTGGTATTAGAATCTCAGGCTAAAGAAGAAACTAAAGAAGTTGATGAGGAAATTTTACACATGCGTAAAATCCTTAAAACTGAATTAGTGGATATGGATTTATCAGTTAGAGCATTAAACTGCTTAAAAGCTGCTGATATCCGCACTTTAGCTGATTTAGTTTCTTACGATGTTGCTGATATGTTAAAATTCAGAAACTTTGGTAAAAAATCTTTAACAGAGATTCAAGAACTTGTAAAATCAAAAGGTTTATCATTTGGTATGAACCTGTCTAAATTTAAATTAGACGAAGAATAAAAAGCATGTCGCCATGCGCTTAGCGCTAAGCGTTGAATAAAATAATTTATAACAGTGTATAATTCCCTCTGAGACAGAGACGGTATACACTTAATCAAAGAACAATGAGACACGGTAAAAAAGTTAATCACTTAGGCAGAACCGACAGCCACAGAAAAGCGATGTTAGCTAACATGGCTACTTCACTTATTAAAGCAAAAAGAATTACTACAACTTTAGCTAAAGCTAAAGCTTTACGTACTTATGTTGAGCCATTAATCACCAAATCGAAAAATGACACAACTCACTCACGTCGTACAGTTTTCTCTTATCTACAGGATAAAGAAGTAATCACTATTTTGTTCCGCGAAGTGGCTGAGAAAGTTGCTAACCGTCCAGGTGGTTACACTCGTATCATTAAATTAAACAATCGTCAAGGTGATAACGCTGAGATGGCTTTAATTGAATTGGTAGATTATAACGAAGTTTACGGTAAAGATGTAGAAGCTAAAGAAGAGAAGAAAACAACTCGTCGTGGTAGAAGTAAAGCTACTGCTGCACCTAAAGCTGCTGAAGCGAAAGCTGAAGTTGCCGAAGAAGTTGCTCCTGCTGAAGAAGCTCCAGCTACTGAAGAACCAAAAGGAGAATAATTTTATTCACCTTCAGATTTGGAAAAGTCCTGTTCGAAAGAGCAGGACTTTTTTGTTTTCACTCGGAACATAATAAAGAATCTCTCTGCTTTTCTGTACCGTCAGCTGTTATCAGCTAACAGATAGATGTTAATTTATCTATGACTATTTTCTGATCTCAATCAGCGTCCCGTTTGCTACATATTTAAATAAGGTATCCATATCCGAATTTTGTAGGGCAATACATCCGGCAGTCCAGTCTTTCTTGTTTTCTATATCAGGTTTAGTACCGTGGATCATGATACCACTGCCCAGTTTAATTCCCTTTCGCTTAGCTATAACTTTTTCCTGTTCGTTTGGGTACGATATCCAGAAACTCTTATAGTATTTATCGTTCCGTTCATATTTTATATCCAGATGGTATAAACCCTCCGGCGTTTTGCCATCCCCGTCGGTTACCTTATTGCCATCCGGACTAAACCCTAAGCTAAGTGGTAAAATAAATATAGGTTTCCCTTTTCGCATCAGGTAAAGCTCCCGCTTGTGTTTTAAAGCTAAAATGTAATCGGCCTGCTTTAACGTTTGGGCAATAGCAGCTAGTTTAATCTTCCAGCTTTTAACGGTATCAATTGTTCGGTAAGCCTGCATTCTCCCGGCCCGATCTACAGCATAATCATCTTTTTGCAAAGCATCGACTGCCCTTTGGGTAAAGTATTGAAGCCTCCAAACTCCTTTATCCTGGTAAATCATCGCTTCGTGGTTAAATACGGGCTTTATAAATTGACTGAATTTTAATAAATGATTGTTCGAATCTCTAACTACAATACTGGTATCTACGGCTTGGTTGAAATATTTAAAAAGAGAGTCGTTCCATTTTATTCCGCTTGCCTTTAAGGTTTCAGCCCCAGTTTGGAGGTTGTTCCTCTTATCTTTTCTGTTGAGGTAGAAGAATATGGCAATTACTATTGCTAAAAGAAATAATAAACTATATTTCATAGATATGAGTCGTTAAATAGATGGCGTTATCATTTAAATATAGTGAAAGTAGAATAAAAATGTATCATAGTGGCTTCTGATTTTACAATCTCACTGTTTGTTCTATTTGTGTTTCTCTGCTAGTTTCAGCCTGTTACCATCTGACGGTTATTTCTGAAACTATTGCAATTCAAGACTGTACAATACTGTATCAGTTGGGAACAACTAACACCACAACCTCACCAATGAAGCAACAAGGCAAACGTTTGTCTCATTTTTTCATTACATGGCTTTAATTCAAGCAGCTATGCATAAATTAGCTTCAAACAAATTATTATGAAATTTAGGTTTTTTCTATTCTCCTGCCTTTTGTGGCAGTTGTCTCTCCACGCACAAACACTAAAATATACCAACGGAAACAGCTCATGGAATGCCGATTCGCTCGGTAACCATAGGGTAGTCGTTCAGTTTTCGGGTACGGGCAAAATTGCACATACCAAAATAGACTGGCGGAGAAGGGACGAACACCCTGAAACCAAAGGACTCATTATCCAGGATGCCAATGGTAAAAATGTAGCTGTTTTTGGTGCTGATAAATTAACCCGTGAAAGTGCTGATATTTATTTTGAACCTACCGGTGCAGGAAAGTACTATGTGTATTACCTGGCTTATAAAAACGAAGGAAGAAGCAACTATCCAAAAGGCGTTTATTTGAAACCAAAAGCTGTAGATCAGAACTGGTTAAACCAGGCTAAACATACGGCTGTAAATACTTCGGTATTAGAGATTCAATCTGTTGATGCATTTAATAGCTTCTATCCGATGGAAGTGATTGCTACGGCGAAAGAAACTGGCGCAATTAAAGCTAAATACAATACCGAAGCCTTTGTTGTGTTTCCGGAAGACCGGATGTTTCCGGTTAAAATGCAGAACGATCTGCCTTACCGCTGGATACAGAAAGGAGCCACTAGTACTTTTACAGGTACAGCAGGCAAAGGCGAAAACTATGCTTTTCAACTCGGCGTATTTGCCTTAAAAGATTTAAAAAATGTAACCGTTAGCTTTGGCGATTTAAAAACAGCTACCGGAAAAATTATCTCTTCGAAATTTATTAACTGTTTAAATACAAAGGGAACCAGTTACGACAATAAACCACTGGTAGAGGTGGTAGATGTAACTTCAGGCAAGGTTCAGCCCATGTGGATTACGGTTGATATTCCTAAAACTACAGCCGCGGGCACATATACCGGTAATTTTACCGTTAAGGCCAATGGAAAAGCTAAAGTAATAGCAGCTAAAATTATAGTAGGTAACGAAGTGTTAGCAGATGCCGGTGTAGGCACGCCTGATAAACAAACCCGTTTAACCTGGTTAAATTCAACATTGGCGCAACCTAATACTGTAGTGGCCCCTTACACGCCGCTAACGGTTGCCGGAAACGTAATTTCGCTTTTAGGCCGTAAGTTTGAAATCAATGCAGATGGTTTCCCTAAGCAAATCCAAACTTTCTTTAATGCCGAAATGACGGCTTATACCGACAAGCCTAACAACATCTTAGCAGAGCCGATCCACTTTCACTTTTTTAATACACCTAAAACACAAGAGAAATTTGTCCCTGCCAATTTACAGATTACCAGCAAAGAAGCAGGTACTGTAAAATGGACAGCTAGCAGTACATCTGAAAATCTAAAAATGGATTTGGAAGGTGCTTTGGAATTTGATGGTTATGTGCATTATGTGGTTAAGGTTACGGCATTAAAGGATGTAGATTTCAGTAATGTTGATTTTCATATCCCATTTGATAAAGGCTCTACCAAATATTTAATGGGATTGGGTGAAAAAGGCGGCGTAAGACCGGATACCGTAAAATGGAAGTGGGATGTTGCCAATAAAAACCAGGATGCGGTTTGGATTGGTAATGTAAACGCCGGCCTGTATTACAATTTGAGAGATGAGCGCTATGTTCGTCCGTTAAACACTAATTTTTACCTGCAGAAGCCCTTATTATTGCCTAAATCGTGGGGTAATGAGGATAAAGGTGGGATCCAGATTAATGTAAAGGGTAGTTCGATGCTTGCCGATAACTTTACCGGCGCACGAAGCATGAAAAAAGGCGATGTATTGTATTATAACTTTAATTTGTTGATTACGCCTTTCCATTTACTGGATACCGATTTTCAGTGGGATAACCGCTTTTACCACAAATATGGCGATTTAGATGCCATTAAAGCTGCTGGTGCAAGTGTGGTAAATATCCACCATGCTACGTCAATCAACCCGTGGATCAACTATCCGTTTATTGAGTGGAAAAAGATGAAAAATTATATCGGCGAGGCACATAGCAAAGGTTTGAAAGTTAAAATTTACAATACCGTTCGCGAGCTTTCTAACCACGCCTACGAATGGCCTGCTTTGCGGAGTTTAGGTACTGAAGTATATTCGCCTGGAAAGGGTGGAGGCTTTAGCTGGTTACAAGAGCATTTGGATTCGAATTACATTGCGGCCTGGTTTGTACCAGAAATTAAGGATGCCGCTGTAATTAACAGCGGAATGAACCGTTGGCACAATTACTATGTGGAGGGAATGAACTGGTTGGTAAATAACGTTGGTATTGATGGCGTTTATTTAGATGATGTGGCTTTTGACCGTGTAACCATGAAACGGATTAAACGCGTATTAACGCAAAATAACCATCCGGGCATTATCGATTTGCACTCGGCAAATCAGTATAACAAAAGCGATGGCTTTAACAATAGTGCCATTTTATACATGGAGCACTTCCCTTACCTGAACCGTTTATGGTTTGGCGAATATTTCGATTATCAAAAAAATAACCCCGATTTCTTCTTAACTGAAGTAAGTGGTATTCCGTTTGGTTTAATGGGCGAAATGTTGCAGGATGACGGAAACCCATGGCGCGGTATGATTTATGGTATGACAAGCCGTTTAGGCTGGTCGGACAAGAGTGATCCGAAACCATTGTGGAAAGCCTGGGATAATTTCGGAATCAAGGGATCGGAAATGATTGGTTACTGGAGTGAAAACTGTCCGGTAAAAACAGATAATAGTAAAGTATTAGCAACAGTTTATAAACAAAAAGGTAAAACAATGATTGCTTTAGCCAGTTGGACTGAAGGCGATGTGAAGGTGAATTTAACCATTGATTGGGCTAAGCTAGGCTTAGATGCTGCGAAGGTTAAGATAACTGCTCCGGCAATTGATAAATTTCAAACTGCAGGAAATTACGCAGATGGAAAATCTATTCCGGTTGAAAAAGGAAAAGGTTTGATTCTGATTGTGGAATAATACCATGCTTCATGGTTTGTCAGATATAGTCCTCGTTTGCAACGAGGATTATGGAGAGTCACATTTTTAATGTGTTTTAACCAGATCGATACAATCGATCAGCTCGCTCATCCTGATTGCAAATCGGGACGATGCGGTAACAAAAAAATAGCTCGGGGTTTTAACCCCGAGCTATTTTTTTAATGGATGATTTATACCTTCACATTCTCCATGCCGTATTGTTTCAATACATCGGCAGGTACGCCAGCCCATTGGTTTGGCGCATTACCCACATAACCAATATCTTTAACACCCATTTCGGTAGTATAAAAGCCCGAAGCAGTTAAATCTCTCATCCGGTTAAAAAATGTTACGCCTGCCCTTACTTCCGGTTTGGCCTTTTTAGGGTAGGCAATTTCGTCCACAATTGAAATCTGTTGTTCGGCAGAGGCTTCTATAAATGGTTTCTGGAATTTATTGAAACAATATACATCCAGCCATTTCAATCCACCGCGCATAGGTACTTTATGCTCGGGAATATCTTTTACAATAAATTCGATAAATTCAGGCACTTTGGCATCCGATGCGCTGCCGGAAACATCATCTTTAGGGATAATAATATCGGCTAAAACCGTAATCGTCGCCATCTCGTGCTTGGTAAAGAATGTTTCTGCTTTCAGGTTTTTATCACGGTCTACTTCCCATTGTTCCCTGCCGGCATCTTTTGCCGTTTCTTCAGCAGCAACTACTTCTGTTTTATTTTCGGGTTGCTTACAAGCCTCCAGGATCACTGCAGTACTAATGGCGGTTAAACCCAATGCTTTTATGGAATCACGTCTGTTCATGTTGTAATTCTTTTAAATGTTTTGTTTTTTCTTTTGAGCTAAAATGTATTCGGCAGTGCGCATAGAAAGTGCGAGGATAGTCCAGGTGGCATTTTTATCGCCTTGCTGTACAAATGGGCCTGCATCTACCACAAACAGGTTTTTGCAATCGTGCGCCTGGCAGTATTTATTCAGTGCTGATTTTTTAGGGTCATCGCCCATGCGAATGGTGCCAACCTCGTGGATAATTTTCCCAGGATTCAATAAACCATAATTGGTATCGGCTCCCTGTATTTCTGAAGTTACCACAGCACCCATTTCTTTCATAATGTTTAAGAAAGTTTCCTGCATGTGTTTGGCCTGAAGAATCTCATCTTTATCCCATTTATAGTTAAACCTTAAAACAGGAATACCATACTTATCTACCATATTAGGATCGATTTCGCAATAATTGCTTTCTCTGGCTATTGCAGTACCACGACCAGCCATGCCTACACCAGTACCGTAAAAGCGACGATAATCGTCTTTTAACGATTTTCCGTAGCCACCGGCTTCTTTCATTTTACCATCCCTGCCCGGTATCATGCCGTTCATTTCGGCTACGCCGCCACCAAAACCATAAGCCGGCATACCCATGCCCCCCCAGTATTCAATGTGGTAACCACGCGGGAAGTTTAGTCGCTTATTATCCAACCACCATGGCGAGTAAATGTGTACACTGCCTACACCATCTTCGTTGTAGCGTTTCCGGTCCATCAATTGCGGTAGAAACCCCGAAACACTGGCTCCGGTTGAGTCGTGCAGGTATTTACCAACTACACCACTGCTATTGGCTAAGCCATTGGGATGCGATGTTGATTTTGAATTTAATAAGATACGAGCAGATTCGCAGGCACTGGCACCTAAAATAACCAGTTTACCATTAACCTGATATTCTTGCAGGTCTTTGCGGTTTACATACGAAACACCTTTTGCCGAACCATCTTTATCGGTAATTACTTCGCGCACCATGGCATCGGTAATTACAGTGAGGTTGCCTGTTTTTACAGCCGGGTTTACCAAACATGATGATGATGAAAAATCGCCGTAAACTTTACAGCTTCTGCCGCACTGGCCACAATAAAAACAAGGTGCGCGGTCGTTATTGTTGGGCAGTGCTTCTGTAAGCACCGAACCACGACCTGCAATTACTTTTACACCGGCTTTTTCAGCACCTTTTTTAATGAATAGTTCATTTAAACGCGGCTTGGGTGGTTTCATGAAAATCCCATCAGGTTCGCTTTCTATGCCTTCAACCGTACCGTAAATACCAATCATGCGGTCAACCTTATCATAAAAAGGCTTCACATCCGCATAAGTAATAGGCCAGCTATCGGTTAAACCATCTTTAGGTTTAAAATCATCTGGCCCCATTCGTAAAGAAATTCTTCCCCAGTGGTTGGTACGGCCGCCGAGCATACGCGAGCGGAACCATTCGAATTCACTTTTATTTTTCTGGGTATAAGGTTCGCCTTCCAGTTCCCAACCTCCGTAAGAAGCATCGAAATCACCAAACGGGCGGGTAACGCCGGCACCTCTGCGTGGCGATTCCCAGGGCCATTTTAACTGGTGTGAATCTAATCGTGGATCGAAGTTTTGGCCTGCTTCGAGCAATAAAACTTTTTGACCTGCATGTGCCAATACGTATGCAGCCATTCCGCCTCCGGCGCCCGAGCCAACAATGATGGCATCGTAAACGGTAGGCGATTTCTTTATCTGAAAGTCACTCATGTAAAATGGTTAGATGTTTAACACATCTAATCTAAAGTTTAATTTTTTTAAATAAAAGCAAACGCCTTCTTTGGAATCAATATAGATAATGATGCTTTATGTGTTTCTAAATCGTATTACGTCATTCATTTGTTTAATGCAGCCTCAGCGGTTTTTCAACTGGGAATACATTCTCTCTTACATCTTCCATTATTTTTGTATGGTCGCTCTATTGTTACATTATTTCAAGTATATCCGTTAGCCCGTAAACTTGATTATCTTTGCAACTTAAATTTATTCAATGCCAGTATCTGCCCATATCGAACAATTTATTGCCGCTTTAAAAGAAAGCTTTGATGCCGGAACTTTTGTAAAGGTTTCTTTTGGTAACTATAAGGGAACGGAAGAAGCTTTAAAGCAAATTCTAATCCGCAGGGTGGTGATTAAGCGTGAAGATAAACTGGCCTTTACCTATCGCTATAAAACCCGCGATGTGGTGAAAAACTACGACTTGGATGAGGGGATGAGTGTGATTGCCGCTTACCTGGAAAACGGCTTTAAAATTGGAACCTTGTTTACCACCGAAAACGATCTGATTCTGGAAGAACTGAACAATGGTAAAGTGGTAATGAGAGAAAGTAAAGCATCGAGCAAGGAAGCGCCATCGGTCAGTCACGATAAGGAAAAAGTGAGGCTGATTAAAGCAGATTCGAAACCTTATTTAACTGAACTGAAAATTACCGATGCAGATGGAAAGGTATTCAAAAATGCACAGGATAAATTCCGTCAGATTAACCACTATATTGAAATTTTAAGTTCTTTAATTAAGGAATTGCCTGCGGGTACCATTAAAAAGGTTGCCGATATGGGTTCGGGTAAAGGGTATTTGACTTTTGCACTTTATGATTACCTGCATTCGGTTATGAAACTTGATTCGAAAGTAGTTGGAGTAGAGTACCGCCAGGATATGGTTGATTTATGTAATCAGGTTGCAGCTAAATCTGATTTTTCTCAACTGAATTTCGTACAAGGAACGATCGAGGATTACCAGGCAGATGATGTAAACTTACTGATAGCGCTACACGCTTGCGACACGGCAACGGATGATGCCATTTTTAAAGGAATTAAAGCCAATGCCGAACTGATTGTTGTTGCGCCTTGCTGCCACAAACAGGTCCGTAGAGAAATTGAACAGAACAAAGTGAAGAACGATGTTTCTTTTTTAACCAAATATGGCATCTTTTTAGAACGCCAGGCCGAGATGGTTACCGATGGGATCAGGGCTTTAATTTTAGAATATTTTGGTTATAAAACGAAGGTTTTCGAATTTATATCTGATGCGCATACACCAAAGAATGTACTTGTGGTGGGGGTGAAGAGAACAGAAAGCTTAAAGACCAAAGCTGAAAGCGAAAGGAAAGCGGAAGTTTTAGAGAAAATTAAAGCAAGCAAGGCCTACTTCGGGATCGGTTACCACCATTTGGAAAGGTTGCTGGAGTTGTAGTTAAATTCATCGTCATGCTGATCCGATAGCTATCGGATTTGTTTCAGCATCTCCTACTGCTTACGCTAAATTTTATTGATTTAGACATAAATCCATAACAATACCGGTTTTTTCCTGGTTTTTAGCAGCGCATCTATTTTTCGCATAGTCACGTCTGATAAAACCGGACAACCGGCACTTTGCCCAAACAGGGTTTGCGGATAAATTTCATGATTGGGGACAGGGCTGTAGGAATGTAAAACCACAATCCGTTTAAAGGCATTGCTATTGGTTTCTTCTAAGCCATACATTTTATAGTGCACATTGATTCCCCAGTTGCTGTAGGCTCGACCCTTTACCTTATATTTCCCCAACGAAGTACAGTAACTCCCTGCTTTATTGCTAAAAATTACTTTGGTTGGCGTACTGCCACCACCAACACCATGGACGCATAAGCCTTCTATGGTAATTGCCTTTTGTTTGAAATCGTAAACAAAAATCCTGTTTTTGCCAGAATGGATACTCATATCAACCATGATGGCGATAGAAGTATCCATGTTGTTTTGCTTGCAGAAAGTTAAAGCCTCATTAATTTTATCAACAGGAATGCTGCCGTTATGGGCTGGTTTAAAACCTAACAACGTAATTAGGATGAGGAGAGCGAATAATTTTTGCATTGATCAGTTAATGAGCATTGGATATAAAGCATTGGTTGGTGCGAAATGGATCAATAAATTAGGAAAATACGATGTTGGTTGGTGTGACACCAACCAATAAGAATGACACCAACCAATGGGATCAGTTATTTCGACCGGTGAGGACATCAGCCGATAAGACATGGTTTACAAATGCAATAAAATAATTGCTATGAGTGCAGGGATGGATTGCACATAAAGGATCTTTTTACTGGCTGTGGCCGCCCCGTAAATACCGGCAATAATTACACATGTTAAAAAGAATACGGCTACATACAGGCGCCAATGGTGATCGGTTATGCATAGCGACCAGATTAAACCTGCTGCTAAAAAGCCATTGTACAAGCCCTGGTTGGCGGCCAATGTTTTGGTTGGTGCAAATAAATCTTTTGGGATGGTTTTAAATACCTTAGGTGCCTTCGTTGTCCAGGCGAACATTTCGAGCCAAAGGATATAAATATGAATAAGGGCAACAAGCCCGATCATGATTTGTGCTGCTATCTGCATTATATAGATTATATGATTTAAGTGATTACACTGATTTTTGGATAATTAAAGATATAAAACATTGGCTGCATTTAGGTGCTTTCAGCTTTGGTCTTTCTGCTTTAATCTTTAAGCTTTAGTCTTTCCGTTTTAGTCTTTCTGTCATGCTGTCAGTATCAAATCTGGTTATTTTTTACATTTTATCAGTCTTTTGACCATATTTTCTGCCAAAAACCAATTGGCACAAGCATTGTTTAACAGGAGTAGAAATTATAATACTTTTAAAAAGAGAAAATAAAAATACAATGGGAAAAATTATTGGAATAGACTTAGGAACAACAAACTCTTGCGTGAGCGTAATGGAGGGCAACGAGCCTGTAGTTATCGCAAACAGTGAGGGTAAACGTACTACACCGTCTATTGTTGCTTTTGCAGAAAACGGTGAGCGTAAAGTTGGCGAGCCTGCTAAACGTCAGGCTATAACCAACCCAACCAAAACGATATATTCGATTAAACGCTTTATGGGTAACAGCTACGACGAAAGTGCGAAAGAAGCTGGACGCGTACCTTATAAAGTAGTAAAAGGCGATAACAACACTCCACGTGTTGAAATCGACGACAGAAAATACACTCCACAAGAGATTTCTGCAATGATTTTGCAGAAAATGAAAAAAACTGCTGAAGATTTCTTAGGTCAGGAAGTTACTGAAGCGGTAATTACTGTACCTGCTTATTTTAACGATGCGCAACGTCAGGCTACTAAAGAAGCTGGTGAAATTGCAGGTTTAACTGTAAAACGTATCATTAACGAGCCAACTGCAGCTGCTTTAGCTTATGGTTTAGATAAAGCACACAAAGACATGAAAATTGTTGTGTTTGACTGCGGTGGTGGTACACATGACGTTTCGGTATTGGAATTAGGTGACGGCGTTTTCGAAGTAAAATCTACTGATGGTGATACACACTTAGGTGGTGATGACTTTGACCACATCATTATCGATTGGTTAACAGCAGAATTCAAAGCTGAAAACAGCATGGATTTGGCTAAAGACCCAATGGCTTTACAACGTTTAAAAGAAGCTGCTGAGAAAGCTAAAATCGAGTTATCGAGCACAACTTCTACTGAAATTAACTTACCATACATTACTGCTGATGCGAGCGGCCCTAAACACTTAGTACGTACTTTATCACGTGCTAAATTTGAGCAATTGGCTGATAGCTTAATTAAACGTACTATTGAACCTTGTAAATCTGCTTTGAAAAACGCTGGTTTAAGCACAAGCGATATCGACGAAATTATCTTAGTAGGTGGTTCTACCCGTATCCCTGCAATTCAGGATGCAGTTAAAGCTTTCTTTGGTAAAGAGCCAAGTAAAGGTGTTAACCCTGATGAGGTTGTAGCAATTGGTGCAGCTATTCAAGGTGGTGTATTAACCGGCGATGTGAAAGATGTATTGTTATTAGACGTTACGCCTTTATCGTTAGGTATCGAAACTATGGGTGGTGTAATGACTAAATTAATCGAGTCGAACACCACTATCCCAACTAAAAAATCGGAAACTTTCTCAACTGCAGCTGATAACCAGCCTTCAGTAGAAATCCACATTTTACAAGGTGAGCGCCCAATGGCTGGCCAGAACCGTACAATTGGCCGTTTCATTTTAGATGGTATTCCACCAGCGCCTCGTGGTGTGCCTCAGGTAGAAGTATCGTTTGATATTGATGCCAACGGTATTTTACACGTAAGTGCAAAAGATAAAGCTACTGGTAAAGAGCAAAAAATCCGTATCGAAGCTTCTTCAGGTTTAACTGATGCTGAGATCAAAAAAATGAAAGAAGAAGCTGAAGCTAATGCAGCAGACGATGCTAAGCAAAAAGAAGAAGCTGATAAAATTAACGGAGCTGATGCTTTAATCTTCTCTACTGAGAAACAATTAAAAGAGTTTGGTGAGAAATTAGCTGCTGATAAAAAAGCGCCAATCGAAGCTGGTTTAGAGAAATTAAAAGCAGCACACTTATCACGTAACTTCGCAGATATCGATGCAGCTTCGGCTGAATTGCAAGCTGCATGGAACGTAGCATCAGAAGAAATGTACAAAGCTGGTGAGCAGCCTCAGGGTGGTGAACAACCACAAGCTGATGGACAAGCTCAAGGTGGCGATAACGTTACTGATGTTGATTTTGAAGAAGTGAAAGAAGAGAAATAAGTATTGAGTCTTCAGTCCTGAGCCGGAAGGCCTGGGAGGATAAAAATAAAAGCGTTTCTGATTAAGTTCAGAAACGCTTTTTTGTTTTATTAATTTAAACCTCGCAGGTTTTTAAAACCTGTGAGGTTTCTCAAATGACATTTTTGTTGTTTTTTGAAAATAAACGGTTCTGTACTTTTCGGAAAATGCAGTCCCGCCATTCGCTATAGCCCTCATGGAAAATTCGGGGCTGTCGCTGCTGTCGGGTTTAGGAAGGAGAGGGTAGTGCTTTTGGTGATGGTTTAAATATCGATTTGAGTTAGATCATCACCTGACCTGTAGCGAAGCGAAAAGCTATGAAGTAAATTTATTTCAGGGGCTATCTTGTAAGAAAGATGCTGAAATAAATCCGATAGCTATCGGATTAGCATGACGATTACATTGTGTAGCAGAACCAAAAAAAGTGAATTGCTAAACCAAACTATCTTCAATAATATCCTGTAGCTCCTTTTCGTTTACAGCAATTTCGTAAAGCAGTTTAAACTGATTTTTAGCCCGGTCGAGGTTTTGGGTGGCATAATCGGTAGGATAATAGGTATTACCGTTTAAAAAGTCGGTTAAAAAGCGTAAGGCCTGCATATAAATGATGTATTTGCCTGAGAATAGGATAAGCTCTTTTTCTGTTTCGGTTAAAATACTCTTCATTTCAGCTAAATAGCCTTTTATCATGGCCTCAAAATAAGGCAAACGGATTTTAATCTTGGTTAAATCGGTTTCGTTTTCCGAGTAGGCACAAAGATAGGTACGCATCATATCACCCAAATCTGAAATAAATTTTCCCGGCATGATGGTATCCAGGTCAATCACACAAATCCCCTCATAGCTTTCGTCATCTAATAAAACGTTGCTTATTTTGGTATCGTGGTGCATTACCCGGTTGGGGAAATCTTTTCGGTGGGTATAAGAAATATAGTAATCTAAAATGTACCTGTGGTTTATCGCATTTTCAATCTGTGCTGCTGCCTCATCCTTTAATTTGTCGTTGGTCTGGCTTAACGAGAGGGTAAATTGCTCGTAACGCAAGCTCAGATCGTGAAAGCCTGGAATAGTTGGCTGCAGACTACTGGCATCGAAATTATCGAGCAACCTGCTCAATTTGCCAAACTGCTTCGCTGCTTCATAAGCTTGCTTCGGGTCGGCCAATACATCTAACGAAATGGTATTGGGTACAAAAGGGAGCATTCGCCAGTACTCGTTATGGATATAAGCCATTTCTTCGCCTTTGGTAGTAGCAACAGGCTTAATAAAAAGGTAATCGGGGTAAGCAAAACTCAGGTAATCGGCTATTGCCCGCAGGTTGCTGGCAATGGTTTGTGGCGAAGTAAAAACCACGGTATTGATGTTCTGAAGGATGTATTTTTTTTCTTCAGCAAAAGGAGAAAGCAAATAAGTACGGTTAATTAAACCCGTACCTATTTGTGTAATCGTAATATTCTCTTTAGCGTATCCGTAAGCTTCTAAAACTTCGTCAGCTAAATTTAAGCCCATAATTTTTCAGGGTATGTTCCGTCTTTAACCAATTGGTCAATGCAATCCTGAACAAAAGGTTTATCTTCTTTATAGGTTACCCCAAACCATTTGTTGGTAGTTGGTACAACTTTAAAGGTAGCGATATTTCTCTTTACCAGGTTTTCGCCAATTAACGGGATAAAGAACTCAGCTTTAGGTTTATCTTTATTAGCCATTGCAAATTCTCTGAACATATCTTCAGTAATTTTGAAAACCGCAGGTGTAAAGCCCCAGAAATTCATCGATACCGGTGTTTCAAAGCTTAACGGGAATTCTTCGCCATCTTCTTCGTAAAAGATGTTGCCGTCTTTAGGGTAAACTTTGGTACGCTCTACAATTTCTTCTAAATTGCCTGCTGCATCTACTTTACAAACCCCACGTGAAACGGCGCCAAACTCAGAAAGGGTATTGCCTACCTGATAACCGATAATAGAATAATTGCTATCAGTAACTTCGGTAGTTAAGAAATCAACCATTTTTTTAAAGGCATCGTAGCCATAAAAATCATCGGCGTTAATTACGCAGAAAGGCTCCTTAATTGCATTTCTACCCGAAAGGATAGCGTGTGCAGTGCCCCATGGTTTTTCTCTGTATATTTCTTCTTCAATACCAAATTGTTTTAAATCGAAGTTTTGAAAAACATAATCAGTTTCAACTCTACCAGCAAGTTTTGGTTCGAAAATAGCTTTAAACTCATTTACAAACTCTTCTTTAATGATGAATACAATTTTGCCAAAACCAGCATTAATTGCATCATAAATGGAGTAATCGATAATGGTTTCGCCATTCGGACCAAAGCCATCAATCTGTTTCATACTTCCGTAACGGCTTGCCATACCAGCAGCCAATATTAATAGGGTGGGTTTCATCTATTACTTGTTAATTTTTGTTAGCGCTAAATCTTTTGATGATTATTATTTCAATCATCTTAAGTTCATGGTGCGAAATTAATAATTTGAACGTTTAAAAGGTTAATTATTTGTTTTTTAGAATCCAAAGAGTCCGCCGCCAGATTTTGATCTGGTTTTTTTACCGGTAAGCATGCCAAAAATTCCACGGACAATTTCTTTACCAATTTGGCGGGTAATAGTAGCGCCCATTACCTGCTCTACCAGACTCTTTTCACCGGGTTTTGGTTTACTTTCTGCTTCGGCCTGTTTTTGCGCTTCTACCTCTTGTTTGGCCTGTTCTTCAGCAGCAGTTTGTTCGTTAATGCGCTTGGTTAAAATGTCGTACGCACTTTCCGGGTCGATTGGATCTTTGTATTTGGCAAACATGGGGCTGGCATGCACCACCTGATCAAAATCGGCAGCGGTAAGCGGGCCCATTATTGCCCTCGGTGGGGTAAGCATGGTAGCCGAAACTTCTGTTGGGATACCTTTCTCATTGAGTACAGTAACCAAAGCCTGGCCGGTACCCAGCGAAGTTAATATTTTGTCTATTTCGTAAAAATCAGATTTAGGATAGGTATTTACAGTTTTCTTTAAAGCATCTACATCGTTTGGTGTAAAAGCCCTTAAAGCATGTTGTACACGGTTACCCAGTTGACCTAAAACACTTTCAGGCACATCGGTAGGGGCTTGTGTACAAAAGAAAACTCCAATTCCTTTTGAACGGATTAACCTGATAATGGTTTCAATCTGCTCTAAGAAAGCTTTTGAAGAGTTTTTAAATAACAAGTGTGCTTCATCGAAAAAGAAAACCAATTTAGGCTTATCCAAATCGCCAACCTCGGGCATGGTATTAAAAAGCTCGGCCAGTAAACTCAGTAAAAAGGTAGAGTATAAAACTGGCTGGTTCTGCACATCGGCAATATTTAACAGGCTGATGGTTCCTTTGCCATCTACACGCTCGAAAAGATCTTCGATATCGAAAGACTTTTCGCCGAACATGCCACCTAAACCCTGTTGTTCAATGGCTACAATTTTTCGTAATATGGTGCCCGATGTGGCTGTAGAAATCGTGCCATAACTGCTTTTTATTTCTGCTGCTCCGGCACCTTCTGATAGGTATGAAACCAGTTTCTTTAAATCATTTAGATCGATAATCGGCATTTTGTTATCATCAGCATATTTGAAGATAACCGCCATAACACCAGCTTGGGTATCGTTTAAATCTAAAATTTTAGAGAGAAGTGTTGGACCAAACTCCAGTACGGTTGCCCGCATTTGCGCACCCATTTTACCCGAAAGCGAATAAATTTCGATAGGGAAGCCGGTTGGGCTAAAAGGTTTGTTTAACTGTTGCGCCCTTTCTTCTATTTTTGGATTAACAGCTCCCGGTTGGTTCAAGCCAGATAAATCGCCTTTTACATCTAACATAAAAACAGGAACGCCGGCATCTGATAACTGCTCGGCCAGTAACTGCAGCGTACGGGTTTTACCTGTACCCGTTGCACCGGCAATTAAACCGTGCCTGTTCATCATTTTTAATGATAAATTAACCTCGGCTTCACTGTAAACCTGTCCGTCTAAAATTCCGGCGCCTAAATAAATGTACGAACCCGTTGGGGCATAGGATGATTTTATTTTTTCGATGAATTTTGAAGACAAATCGCTCATTTTTATAAAATTAGACCGCCAATTTAAGAAACTAATCTTAAAAAGGTTGTGTTTTGGTATGCACTTTTAATGCAAATTTTTGCACAAACGGTTGATTAATGTGGCTGGTTAAGTTGCTTGTAATAATTAATTTCGTTCTTGAGCGCCTGTATCTCGTCCTGCATATCCTGTACCTGAGTAAGCAGGTGTGAAACCGCATAAATACCTTCGAGGTTGATCTCTAAATCCTGGGCCAGACGCAGGTATTGCTCCAGTTTCGTTAATTCGGCCATGGGTAAAAAAGCCGATTTCTTTTTAACCTTGGTATGAATCAAACCATAATCTTCGAGAGATTGAATAAAATTAATCTCTACATGATGATAAGCGCAAATTTCTTCGACCGGAATGAGTTTATTTTCCATGAGCTTTAAAGTTTGGAAAGTTTTTCAAATAGTTCTCTTTGTTCGGCGTTTAGCCCGGTTGGTAGTTTAACCAGCCATTTAATGTATAAATCGCCAAAATGATTCTCCTTTTTATAAACAGGGAAACCCTTACCTTTTAAACGCAGGGTAGCATCGGGCTGTGTGCCCTCCGGTACCTTTAATTTCACTTTGCCGTTAAGGGTATCTATAATTTTTTCGCCACCCAGTACAGCAGTATATAGGTCTATTTCTTCTTGGATGTAAATATCGTTCCCTTTGCGCTTAAATTTAGGATCATCGGCTATGTTAAACTTGATGTATAAATCGCCGGGAGGGCCATTGTTTGCACCGGGAGCACCATAGCCAGGCAGTTTGATCTTTTGCCCGTTTTCTACCCCAGCCGGGATGGTGATGCGTACTTGTTTGCCGTTAACGGTTAAAGTTTGTTTGTGGGTGGTATAGGCATCGAGCAGGTTTAGCTGTAAATCGGCATTGTAATCCTGCCCTTTAAAAGGAGAATTTCTGCTGCTCCGGCCACCGCCGCCAAACATAGATGAAAAGAAATCGGAAAAGTCACCGCCATCAAATCCGCCGGTATAGCTGTTGCCACCAAATCCGCCACCTTGCGATTGGTATTGCCTTTGCTGCCTTTGCTGAGCATCTAACTGATCGGCATGTTGCCAGTCTTTACCATATTTATCGTATTTCTTCCGCTTTTCAGGATCGCTTAACACTTCGTTAGCCTCGTTAACCTGCTGAAATTTTTTGTTGGCCTCCTCGTTGTTTGGGTTAAGATCGGGGTGATGTTTCCGGGCTAATTTTCTATATGCTTTTTTAATATCCTCGGTAGTTGCATCTTTCTTTAAATCGAGGATTTTATAATAGTCTATGTAGTCCATAATGGCTTAACAAATAAATAAAAGGAAAGTTCAGTTTTAGGATATAAATGTAAGGTTTTAAAGCGGGATGGGAATAGGGCATAGGGGGAAGAGCCTGGAGCAAATCGTAAAGTGCAAAGGGTGGGGGGAAGGTGCAGTCAGCTATTACCAGCTGACTGGTTGGTAATTTAAAGTGCTTACTGCCCAGTATGGGAGTGTCAGATAGAAATATCTGACACCACGAAAACAGCATGCGTAGCAGTTTTAACCGCAAAAAACAGGAAGATTGAGAGCAAAGTACACAAAACAAAATAAATCTTCCCTGTTTTTCGTGCTTCCGTGGCAAAGTAATAAAGGGGTGAGTATAGAGAAAAAGGGTGAGAGAGGGGGTATGAAAATCCTTCGACAGGCTACCATTGACAGACCCCGTAGAAAAATCGTCATTTCGACTGGAGCCGGCCGGTTTTTCACCGGTGGCGCAACGCCCGCCTGCATCGGGCAGGGAGAAATCTATTAAGACAGATTTCTCGGCTACGTTGCACTTCGCTCGAAATGACGACCTCGGAATGGCTGTCACTCTTATTGATTTTTATACAATAAATTACACTTCAGGATGACAAATATTGTAAACAAAAAAGTGCCTCCAAAGAGGCACTTTAATCGATAAAGGTAGAGAGAAATTATTTTTTGTTTTTTACATATTTGTCTAACCATTGGTCTTGTTCCCATAACATGTGTAACAGGTTTTCTTTACCACGGTAGCTATGGGCTTCGTAAGGTAAAAATACAAACCGGGTAGTACCGCCTGCACCTTTAATGGCATTAAACAAACGCTCACTGTTAATTGGGAAGGTACCCGGATTATCATCAGAGTCGCCGTGGATTAATAGCAAAGGTGTTTTTATTTTATCAGCATAACTAAATGGACTCATTTCATAATACAACTGAGGCGCCTGCCAGTAGGTGCGCTCTTCGTTTTGGAAACCGAAAGGCGTTAAGGTACGGTTATAAGCACCACTGCGCGCAATGCCAGCCGCAAAAAGATTGGTGTGCGCCAGTAAATTAGCTGTCATAAAAGCACCGTAACTGTGGCCACCAACAGCCATACGTTTTTTATCGCCTACGCCTAAATCGGCCAGTTTATTAATGGCGGCCTCAGCGTTTAACTGTAACTGATCTACAAAAGTATCGTTCGGTTTTTTACCTTCTTTAGCTACAATGGGCATCTCGGCATTGTCTAATACAGCGTAGCCACGGGTTACCCAAAAAATAGGCGAGGCCCAGCTAATGGTGGTAAACTTATCTTTCGAACCACGAATTTGTGCTGCATCTGCCGCAGAGTTAAACTCTCGCGGGTAAGCCCAGATCAAGGCAGGCAGCGGACCGTCTTTTTCTTTGTTATATCCTTTGGGTAAGTATAAATCACCGGTTAAATCAACTCCATCAGCACGCTTGTATGAAATTTTTTCTTTGGTAATCCCTTCTAAAGAGGGATATGGATTACTGAAATCAGTTATTGGCCTGTCGGCGACGCGGAGTACCAGGTTTTTGATAAAGTAGTTCGGCACCAGCTTCTGGCTCTCTTTGCGGGTAAGTAAAACCAATTTATCCGGATCAATTACTTCGCTCACATACTCGTAAGTTCCTTCGGCACTGCGCCAGATAATTTCGTTTTTCTTGCTAGCCAGATCGAACTTAGCCAAAAAAGGTAAATCTCCTTTTTCTGAAGAGCCAACCGGATTGTTCATCAATAATTTGGTGCCATTATCAACGGTTTTAATTACCTGACGGCCGTATTTATTTTTGGCCGTTACCGGAGAACCAGGATTGCCATAGGCATCGGTTTGGTTTCTGGTGTACAACTCTTCTACAGCTCCAGTTGTTGGGTTATAACGGCTTACCGTACTGGTTTGTTTACTGCGCAGGCCTTCCATAATTAGAGCAAGGTTGGCATCGCCCCACTGTATGCCCCGGAAACGTGTTTTCGTTTTAAAGAGTTCTTTTTCTGTTCCGGTAAAAGGAGCACTTAAAGCATAAACAACATCATGGAATGGAACATCCTTTTTAATTAAGCCGCTATCTAAAGGTTTAGACCAAACCAGTGTTGCTGCTTCGTCATCGCGCCAATCAAATCCGTGTGGTACGTTTTGCGCATTGTCATAGCCTGATGGCGTACCTTCTGATGAGGGTAGTTCGGCAATTACTTTAATCGTTTTGCCGGTTAAATCGGTAATGCTAACGGTAGATGGAAAGCCAAATGCCGAAACCAGGTAAGAAAATGGTTTACGGATGGTTTCGATCAGCATATAATTTTTATCAGGCGATAAGCTAACTGAACCGTAAATAGCGGGTTTACCAATTGGCGTTTCTACCCCAGAAGTATTTTTTACCAGTTGTGAGGTGGCAAAGAACTCGAACAGCTGCTCATCAAACGGCGATTTAATTAAATCCTGATAAGTAACACTAGGTGCTGCTTTACCCAGATTTTGCTGTATGGTTGGCCCTTTAGGCATTAATGGTTTGGCCGGCGCAGCGCTTGCAGGTTTGGTTGCCGTACGGTAAATAACTGTGTTATCGTTTAACCAGGTTATGCCGCTACCTAAAACCACATTTAAATATGCTTTATTGGTTTTGGTAGCTTTTTTAGTGGCCAGATCGATTACATATAGATCTACTCCTTTTTGCGTGGTATGGGTAAAAGCAATTTTGTTTTGCGATGGATTCCAGCTGATGTTGGAAGCAAACAATGGTGCAGGCAAGCCCGTAACCGGAAAAGTTTGGTTAGACTTGATATTTTTAAGGCTGAAATTGTTGATATAAGTTTGCCTGCTTGGCGAATAATTATTAGGGTTTAGCCTTAAACCAGCAATGCGGTATTCGGGCATGGCCAGTTCTTCTACCGATGGATAAGAGTTACGTTCGCTAAATAAGATCCATTCGGCCTTGCCGCCTATACTAACGCCAGGTGTAGGTTTAGCCAGTAATAAATCGGCAATTTCTTTTGGCGGGGTTCTATAGCTTACTGCATCCTGTGCAGCTACTTGCAGCGAAACGCAGGCGCCAGCTATCCATAAATAGAGGTGTAGTTTTTTAATCATTTCCAGTTAGTTTGTTCGAAATAAGGAATAATCAAATATTGCAAAAATTAAGTATTTGCCGAGTAACTTCTTATTTACATCATGGCTATGTTTTTAAGATCAGAAAAAGCTTAAGGATATAAACTGCTGATATGGGCTACAGAATTGAGGATCATTTCCCTTAATACAGGAATATCGATATCGCTCATTTTTTTTATATAAATGCAGGCTTTGGCTGATTTATGTTTACCAAACCTGGCCAACAATTCATCGCGGTTTTTAAAATGGGCAGAGAGATACAGAGCAATGGCCTCTTTACGTGGCGAGAAACCCACCAGGGGAGCATCGCCTTCTCTACCACTTTCGTATTTATAATGGTAGCTGCCAAAACCAACTATAGCTGTGCCCCACATTTTAGCTTTAAAACCTGTTGTTTCTGTTATGATATGAGATAAGGCAAAGCAATCTGTACGTTTGATTTCATCGGGTACTGTATTAATAAAATCAGTAACGCTTAACTCATTTTCGGTAGTTTTATTCTGTGCCATATCTTTTTTTATGATGAATATAAGAGTTTAAAAACTAATTATCATTCTTGGAAATAGTAATGCTTACTGTATAATGTACTGTTTATCATTGTATTGATTATAAATAAGGTAGGTTTGACGCCTGCTTCACACTTTTTCGCTGAAGTAATTTGATATATGTCAAAAAATTAACACTTTTTATACAACCTTTCACACAAATTCTTAAATTTATCCTGTCAATCGTCCCCGATAAATGATTTAATTATTTTTTCAATTAAAATTAATTATCTCAATGACAACAACACTACTAAAACAAGGAGAAATTCTTGAGCGCTTAGTGCGCAGAGATCGCATGGGCATCAGTGAGCTTTCAAGAAAGCTTAACGTTAGCCGCAGAACAATTTACAATTGGTTTGGTCAAGACAGAATTGGACATGAAGTAATTTGGCAGGTAGGCAAATTATTAGGTCAGGATCTTTCTTCATCCTTTCCAGAAGCCTTTCCCAAGTACAGTTCAGAACCTACAAGCCAAACGGCCGAGGCCGGTAAACAGATCGGTTCAGATTCAAATTCTGTATATTTTTGGATGAATAAGTACATTCATTTATTAGAAAAGTACAACGACCTGTTAGTAACAGATGAAGTACACGAAAATGATCAGATTAGCAAAGAATTTCCGTTAAGGAATAGAAAATCTGAAACATTTATGTACCAATAACATCATCAATCAGCTTTGAGTTGTAAAATTTTATTAAATGAATATTTAAATCATCCCGTTGATTTTCCATTTCAGTCATCTCCTATCCCAAACTTGTAATATTTTAAATGGTTTGCATCAAGGCTTTCATAAATTTCTAATTTGGTGTTTATCAATTTAGAAAAATATGATCAGGGTACCTTACTATGCTTTTAAACCGCTTAAGCGTGTCTTTAGCCTTACCATTTATCTATTAATCGCTACCCTTACTGTGCATGCACAGCAAAAATTAAATGTGGCTATAGCCGGGTTAAATCACGATCATGTTTACCTGATCATGAACAGTTACCAAAAGGCCGAGGTTAATATTATTGGCATTGCCGAAAATAATCAAGAACTGGTAAACCGGTTCAAAACCCGCTACAAAATACCTGATAGTTTATTTTACAACAACCTTACCGATTTATTGCGCCATAAAAAACCAGATGTAGTGTTGGCCTATAACGCCATTAGCGATCATTTAGCTGTGGTTGAGGCAGCAGCTCCTTTGGGTATATCTGTAATGGTCGAAAAGCCTTTAGCCGTTTCCGTAAAACAAGCCGAACGCATAGCTGCCCTGGCCAAACAATATAAAATACAGGTGCTTACCAATTATGAAACTACCTGGTACCCCAGTAACCAGGAAATTTACAAGAACGTAAAAACCGACAACAGCATTGGGCCATTGCGCAAAATAATTGTGCACGATGGGCACCAGGGACCTCAAGAAATTGGGGTAAGCAAAGAGTTTTTAAGCTGGTTAACCGATCCCTATAAAAATGGGGCAGGAGCTTTGATTGATTTTGGCTGCTATGGCGCTAATTTAATGACCTGGTTGATGGATGGACAGCTACCCATTTCTGTTACGGCCATTACCCATCAGATTAAAAAAGAAGTTTACCCAAAAGTTGACGATGATGCCACCATTTTACTGGAGTATCCAACCGCTACCGGAATTATCGAAGCCTCGTGGAACTGGCCATTTAGCATAAAAGATATGGAGGTATTTGGTGCAACAGGATATCTTCAGGCGGTTAATGAAAAAGATTTAAGAAGTAAAATTAAAGGCCAGCGCGATTATCAGCTGTATAAAGCACAAAACTTAGCCCCTACTTATGCCAATCATTTAAACTACTTGTCTGCTGTTTTAAAGGGAGATATTGATCCGGGCAACGATCTCTCATCGTTGGCCAATAACTTAATCGTTGTAAAAATTCTGGAAGCAGCTAAAATATCGGCCAAGACAGGTAAAAAAGTAATGCTGAAATAGTGTTTTTTCCTAAATAAAAATAGCCACCTGCTCGATGGCTATTGATAAAAGATCTGTGATCTTTTTATGGTGTGCCTGCCCTCCGCGGATCTCCCGCTCACAGGACTTTTTTGTCGTTCTATTATGATAACAATTTAAGCAATTGTTGGTTTTGTAATGTGAAATAATTATGCACATCCTGTGGAAAATGTTAATATCTTAAAAAACGGCAAAGTCAATCCCGTCTGCGTTTTTGATTAACCAAAAACATTTTAGCCAGCTTGCTGTTTGATTGTAGTTATACCTTAAGCACAAACATCCGCTTTAACGTCCTTGAATTATCCAATTGGTATATTATGGCTCAACTCGATACAGATATTTTTTGTAAGCTTGGTAGTTTGTCTGCTGATGGATATTTTATTTTTGAACAAAAAACCAGAGATTTCGTTTATATCAACCATGCAATAGGCGAAATTTGGGAATTGGAAACTGACAGCATTCTTGATAAACCTGCCCTGCTTTTAAAAAACATTCACCCCGAAGATGCCGATCATGTGGTATCCTGCTATGAAGAAAGCCTGGAAAGTAAAACTGAAAAGAAATATGAATTCAGGTTGTTGTTTAATGACCATGAAAAGTACTTGCGCGTTAGTGTTTTTACGATTGCCGATGTTACAAATTTATATTTGTTGGGCACTGTAGAAGATACTACGGTAATGAGACACAATAAAATCCATATCGAACAAATTAACGCCCGTAAAAATATTACGCTCGAAGTTTTAGCCCATGATTTAAAAGAACCATTTGGGATGATCAAACTGGCAGCCTCCTCCATTGAGAACAGTTTAACGCACACAGTAGACTTGAAGGTAATGGAAGCTTTGGCTTTTATTAAAGACATGTGTGCACGTAATCTTTTATTGGTTCGAAGCATGATTAACCGAGAGTTTTTAAAGTCGTCGGTTATAGAAATAGGAAAGGAGCGGTCCGATTTGGTTTGGGAACTAAGGGATGTGGTACGGTTTTACAAACGTTCTAAACTGGGCAGAACAAAAAACATACAGTTTACGAGTTCTGCAGAAAGCATTTATCTGCGTTTAGATACCATGAAATTTTTGCAGGTAATTAATAACCTCATCTCTAATTCAATCAAATTTACGGCCGATGATGGCTTTATTGGCTTACATGCCGAGGACTATGAAAATACTGTTTTGATTAGCGTAACCGATGATGGTATTGGGATTCCGGAAGAATTACAGGCCGGACTTTTTGATCGTTTACCCGAAACTTTAAGACCGGGTTTAAAGGGCGAAGAATCGGGTGGTTTTGGCATGGGGATTATTAAGGCGATTGTGGAATTACATCAGGGAAAAATCTGGTTTACGAGCAAAGTTGGTGTCGGAACCACCTTCTATATCGAGCTCCCGAAGTAGGCGTTTTTAATTTTAAAATACCGTAAGTTATATTTGAATTATGATTAACATTATTCTTGCGGATGATCACAATATTATCCGGGCTTCGCTTAAAGCACTTATTGAAAAATATGAAGGCATCCAAGTTATAGCGGAAGTATCAGATGGTTTAGCCGTTTTAGATCTTCTTGAAAAGGGAATAAAAGCTGATATTATTTTATCAGATATTGTAATGCCAAAACTCGATGGGATAGCACTAACCAGTACCATAAAAGCAAAAGGATACCCTGTAAAAGTAGTGGTTTTGTCGATTTTAGACGATGAAAAATATGCTTCAAATGCCTTTATGTCAGGTGCTTTTGCATATCTGTCGAAAGATATAGAAGAAGACGAACTTTTGTTTTGTTTACAACATGTAATGAAGGGAAAACGCTACCTTTCTTCTAATTTATGTATTTCAATTTTGGAACGTTTTAACAATCAACTCAACATGCTGGCCCAGCACATGAGTAATGGAATTAGCTTTTCTGAACGTGAAATTAATGTGTTAAAACTGATTGCCGATGGGCTCACCAACCAGGAAATTGCAGATAAATTGTACCTAAGCAGGCGTACTGTAGAGAGCCAGAGAGAGGCACTGATTAGTAAAACCGGTACTAAAAACTCGGCGTCGCTGGTGCGTTTTGCCATGCGAAACGGGTATGTTGCCTAGCAATTCTGGCCATTTTTGGGGCTGTTTTTCGCTGTTTTAAATAAACCGTAAAAAATCGGGTATTTCTACAAATAACACAAAGCCGTTGCATTTGTTCAATACTTACACCATCCCCAAAACCAAGTATGGAAACCTTAAATTTCAATTGCGACATATACCAATACAAACAGCCACTTTTTGATCGCGCTTTGGCTTACACGCGCGATGAAGATGACGCAGCAGATTTAGTTCAGGATACTTTTATGAAAGCTTTCCGCTTTTCGGAGAAATTCGAATTGGGTAGTAATGTAAGAGCCTGGCTTTTTACCATTTTAAAAAACACTTTTCTAAACCATTATTATAAGGTGAAACGCAAGAATGAAATGATTCAGCAGGAAGAAGATTTAACATCCGTGCAGTTGGCTCCAAGTGCTTCGGCTAATGGTGGCAGTGCTAAATTTATGATGGAGGATATTCAAAGATCGTTAAATGCCCTGCCTGAAGACTGTCGCTTCTGTTTCTGCAGGTACTTTGAAGGCTATAAATACCATGAAATTGCAGCCGAACTTAATATACCGCTGGGTACGGTAAAAACCAAAATACATGTAGCGAGAGGGCTTTTAAAAAAGATGCTCAAAAACTACAAGACTGATATGGCTGCTTAAATAGATTTGGGCGATAATGTTTGGGTAATAAAAAAGGGACAGACTAGCAGTCTATCCCTATATCTAAACTCAAACATGCGCTCAAACATGAATGAATCAAACAACTAAACATTTCAGTTTAGTATTGGTTTTAAAAAAAGGTTATTTATAAAAATAAACCTCTTTTTTATTTTATTTTTTGCTTTAGCTCTATTTTTAACTCTTTTATCTCCTCGCGGGCCTGCCTGTTTTCCAGGTAAAAATAAATAGCGCTGGCCAAAAATATTTTTCCTAAAATAAATACGGCAATAAAAATCCATTTCCAGGCTTTATTAACACGCATCTGGTTCGATTCGGCCTCAACTTCGATGTATTTTTCTTCTTTGCTATCCTCGCCATCTGGTTTGGTATTTGGCCGGGCAACTTTTTGCACTACCTGGTTACGGCGTTGAATTTCGTGTATTTCGGTCTCAACTTTTTCTAATGTACCTGGGGGAGGAGCAATGGCCATTCCCTGTGCCAAAACTTCCATATCCAGTTCAAGGCTTGCAAGGGCATCCTTAAATTCAGGGTATTCTTTCTTCAGCAATAAAACTTGTTGAACCTCTTCTTCTGTGGCAATACCCATTACATAGGTTTCCATTAAACCACTTTCTATAATACTTTTAATTTCCACGGCTCCTCCTCATTTTATCTATTGATAGTTTCAGTTGATTGCGGATTTCATCCTCTTCGCTACCCAGCGTAGTAGCCAGGTGCGAAATCGATTTTCCGTGATAATATACGGCACAAAAAATTTGTTTTTGCAAATCGTCTAACAAATCCAGGTTTCCATTGCTGTTTACTGGTGCCGGACTTAACGAATGGCTCTCCTGGGTAATCAATGCCAGCCTACTTTGCGCATATTGACGGAGTTCCAGCCAAATACTCAATTGACTTCTTTCCTGCATGCCAAATTCGGCTGTAAAAGATGTGAGAATGGAAATCAGATGATCTTCTGATTTTCGGTGATCCTGAACAATGCCATTAATATAACCAAGCAGCATGGCGGCATACTTGTCATAAAACCAACGGATATCCTTGGGTTCGGCAGGAGGTATATTTAAAACTGCTTTCGGCATAGGTATTGAGCGGGTATAATTTGTTTTAATGCGCAAGATAAGACCAAAAGTTTAAATTGCCTTTAATTATTTTAAATAAAAACACTTCAAAATGTGTTGTAAAGGATTGAAACAAATTGAAGTCACTGGTTCTATTTTTAAATTTTATTGCTGAGATTTATAACATGAAAATAGCAACTTATAATGTAAATGGCGTAAATGGCCGTTTGCCTGTTTTACTGCGTTGGCTCGAAGAAACGCAGCCTGATGTGGTGTGTTTGCAAGAGTTAAAAGCCCCTGAAGAGAAATTTCCGGAACAGGCCATTAAAGATGCAGGTTATAACGCCATCTGGCACGGACAGAAAAGCTGGAATGGTGTAGCTATTTTAGCCCGAAATTTAGAAATAAAAGAATCGCGACGGGGTTTGGATGGTGATCCGGAAGATTTACAAAGCCGGTATATCGAAGCTACCGTAAATGGTGTACTTATCGGCTGCCTTTATTTACCAAATGGTAACCCGGCACCAGGTCCAAAATTCGATTATAAATTACAATGGTTTGAGCGTTTTACTGCCCATGCAGCTAAGCTTTTATCCAGCGGTATGCCGGTAATTTTAGCTGGCGATTATAACGTAATCCCAACCGAACTGGATGCCTATAAACCCGAACGCTGGGTGGAGGATGCATTGTTCCGGCCGGAAACACGCGAAGCCTTTAAAAACTTATTGGCGCAGGGCTGGACAGATGCCATTAGAAAATTATACCCCAATGAAACCATTTATACCTTTTGGGATTATTTTCGCAATGCTTATGGCCGTAATGCGGGTTTAAGGATCGATCATTTTTTATTGAGCCCCACGGCTAGCAACCGCTTAATATCGGCTGGTGTAGACAGGCAGGTGAGGGGCTGGGAAAAAACCAGCGATCATGGCCCCGTTTGGATAACTCTTAGTGAAAGCTAAATGATTAGAAAAGTGTTATTGCTTCATATCGGTTATATCTAACGTAGTTCCAACCAATTTTAAAGATTCGCCGTCGGGCTGCGACATGATAGCGTCTGCTCTGAGCCATCTGATTTCTCCATCCGGACGACGGATTCTATATACCGAATGGAAAATACCCTGCTCATTTGAAACGGTTAGTTCAATATCATCCTGAACGCGATCCAGGTCTTCGGGGAGGATTAAGCCCAATATCGTTTCGTAAGTTAACACCCCATCGGTAGGATAACCAAAAATTTTCTTAAATGATGCACTCGAACGGAGGATAGATGTTGGTAAACTTAATTCCCAAAAGCCCAGGCCAACCTGATTAAAAACCACGTCCCAATGGCCGTCACAAATAAGGGCAAGATCAAGTGTTCTTTGGCTTAAGCGCATAAAAAATGATTAAACTAGCGTTGATTAATATAACCTAAACAATGTAGAGATAATTTGAACAATAATATAAAAAAGCGCAGTGCTATAAGTTTTAAGTCGGTACTGCCTAATCAACTTTGTTTCAGTTTTTTAATTAATGAAAAAGGAGTTAAGTTTTAAAACCTAACTCCTTTAAAAGGTTATCCTGATAATCTGTTATTTAAATTCTCTAAAATCCTGACCATCAGTAATGTTTAATAAACTTTCGTAAATTAAACTGATTACGTTATCTACATCTTCTTTATGTACCATTTCTACAGTGGTGTGCATGTAGCGCAATGGTAAAGAGATTAATGCTGATGGCACACCGCCATTTGAATAGGCAAAGGCATCAGTATCGGTACCTGTAGAACGTGATGAAGCCTGGCGTTGAAACGGAATATTGTTTTTCTCTGCCGTTTTGATCAATAATTTGTTCAGGTTGGTTTGCACCGCCGGTGCATAAGAAACTACCGGTCCTTTTCCAGCGGATAAATCACCCTGGGTGTTTTTGTTGATCATTGGGGTGGTTGTATCATGCGTTACATCGGTAACAATAGCTACATTAGGTTTAATGCGTTGCGCAATCATTTCTGCACCACGTAAGCCAATTTCTTCCTGTACCGAGTTAACGATGTATAAACCGAAAGGCAGTTTTTTCTTATTTTCTTTTAGTAAACGGGCAACTTCGGCAATCATGAAACCACCTACACGGTTATCAAGTGCACGGCCAACATAATAGCGGTCGTTTAGTACCATAAACTCATCTTCGTAGGTAATTACACAACCCACATGGATGCCTAGTTTTTCTACTTCTTCTTTTGAGGTGCAACCACAATCCAGGAAAATGTTTTTAAGCTCAGGAGCTTGTTCTTTTTCGCCATGACGGGTGTGGATAGCCGGCCAGCCAAAAACAGCTTTAACCAAACCTTTTTCAGTGTGGATATTTACCCTTTTTGATGGTGCAATCTGATGATCGGATCCGCCATTGCGGATTACATAAATTAAACCATCGGCAGTAATATAGTTTACATACCACGAAATTTCATCGGCATGTGCCTCAATTACCACTTTATAAGCAGCTTTCGGGTTAATTACACCCACTGCAGTACCATAATTATCAATAAAATGCTCGTCGATGTATGGTTTTAAATAGTTTAACCAGATTTTTTGTCCTTCCCATTCGTAACCGGTAGGCGCAGGGTTATTAATGTATTCTTCTAAAAACTGCAGCGATTTTTTAGTAACTACTGTTACATGTTTTTTCTTTTCGTCGTCTTTTTTCTTGGCCATAGGATATTTGTTTTATAGCAAGGTGCGAAGCACATAGTGTGATGTGCTTTCCTGTCTTTGTCAATTAATAGGTGAATTCCTTTTCCATTACCACAAAATCATTTCCATCTTTAAAAAATATTTTATCGGTTTCGTGGAAGCCAAATTTAAAATAAAATTCCTTAGCCTGTACACGGGCATTGCACCATAGTTTTGTCGCTTTTTGAATTTTACAAAAATCAATCATATACGTCATCAATTCAGCGCCATAACCTAGTTTTTGCGCGGCGGGCAATACCGCTAATTTTCTGAACTGATAAATATCGCCCTCATAGAAAAGCGAAACCACACCGGTTAGCTTGTGGTCGGCATACAGCCCGAAATGAATGCCCTCAAAATCATCCTTCAGTTCAACAATGTCAAAAGGTTGATCGGGATACATGGCTTCATGGCGGATCCGCCAGGTTAATGAAGGAAATATCTGTTCAATTTGAACCATAATTATAGCATAAAACTAAAGCCTATTCTTCCGTCAACGCCAAAATAGGTTTGATATTTATTGATGCGGACAGTAGGCCCTAATGAAAGTTCGAAATTTGTTTTTTTACCAATGCTTCGCTGAATACCCCACTGAGGTGTAATTCCGATTTCAAAATCGATTACATTATACTGGTTGATGTTACCTTCTTTAAGCAGAGGTGAAAAGTAACTGGCTACATCAAGACCAAAATAGTTCGAGGCATTATTAATGGTTTTTTTGCCTTTTTTTATTCTGTTTTCAAAATTGTAATATTTCCTGATTCCGGCATATAAGCTTGGCGAAAGGTCAAAATAGGTTTTGGTATCACCCCCAGCCATAAAGTTATAATTGTATTCTATTAGAAAGGTTCCGGCTATACCTGCTCCAATATAAGCAGTGGTTAATTTTCCTATCTTTTGCTCTCTTTCGTAATGGAGTGAGAGGAGGTTTAGTCTTATTTTATTTAATGACTTTACTTCAGTGGGTTGCGTTGTTTTTGTGCTGTCTTGTGCGTGTGTTTGTATAAAAAAGAACAAGCTGGTGAATAATAGCAGGAGTGTTTTGAATGCGTTTTTAGATTTCATAAAAGCTTATTGATTTAGATTGTGAATTTCTTTCGTCCGTAAAATGTATAAATTAAGATGTTGATTAAAATAATGCCCGTTATGCCGTAACAGAATAACGCCCAGCCGCCTTGTCCCCAGAGCCAAAGGCCCAAAGCCGAACCACAACTTGCGCCAATAAAACTTACCGACATAAATATAGTATTCAGCCTGTTTCGGGCTTCGGGTATTAAAGTGTAAATGCGCGTTTGGTTGGTTACATGGATGGCCTGTTGCGCAATATCGATTAATATGATTCCGATTATAAATAAGTATAAATGACCGCCGGTGAAATAAAACAGGACCATGCTTACAAGCTGAAGGATGAAGCCAATCATCAGGTTTTTACGTGGATTGCCACCATCACTTAACTTGCCAACCAGTGGAGCTGCCAAAGCACCTGCTGCACCCGCAATACCAAACAAGCCAATTTGTAAGGTTTGAAAATTAAATGGAGGATTAGCCAGGAACAATACCATGGTGGTCCAAAAAGCACTAATAATAGCAAAAGCCAAAAAGTTAATAATCGAGGTTTCTCTTAATGCAGGCTGGCTTTTAATATAGCCAAACATAGAGCGCATTAACTCCTTATAAGTGCCTTTAAAGGCCGGATAACTTTGCGGGAAACGTTTAGCCATGAGTATAATTAACAGGGCACAAATAGCAGCGGCTATGTAATAAACTGCACGCCAATCTAACCAAAAGCCAATACTGCCGCTAACAGCTCTTGATGCCAGGATACCAACCAATAAGCCGCTCATAATCATGCCAATGTTTGCTCCCCGGTTTTCATCGGTGCTGAGGTTGGCCGCCAAAGGCAAAATAAGCTGCGGTACAATAGAGCAGGCGCCTATGAGCACTGATGCAATTTGCAATACAAAGAAACTGTGAGCAAGTGCTGCAAGCAATAAGGCAAAAATGGCCAGGCCGGTAATAATCAGGATCTGCTTTTTGCGTTCAAACATATCGCCCAGGGGTACTAAAAGAAAAAGCCCTAAAGCATAACCAATTTGTGTAAGGTAGGTAATGCGGCCGGCTACAGTTTCGGTAAGGTTAAAATCTTTGGCAATTAATACCACCAAAGGCTGACAATAATAAATGTTGGCAACAATAAGGCCTGTACAAAAGGCCATTAAGAGAATGTCTGTTTTTTTTAGCATGTAAAAATGTAAGCATATAAAATGGAAACAAATATTTAAAATAGGTGACAGGGATTTAGACCATTTGCCACCTTACCTTAACTATTTTCCATCTTTACAAAGGTATATTTCCATGTTTCTTCCTTGGGTTATTAACAACCTTATTTTCTAACATTTTAAAAGCTTTTATCAACTTTACGCGGGTTTGGGCTGGTTCTATTACTTCATCAACAAAGCCACGTTCGGCGGCACGGTAAGGATTTGCGAAGATATCTGAGTAAAGTTTTTCTTTCTCCAGCCATTTCTCTTCGGGGTTTTCGGCTGTGGTAATTTCCCTTTTGAAAATTATTTCTGCAGCTCCTTTTGCACCCATTACCGCAATTTCGGCACTTGGCCAGGCGTAATTCATGTCAGCCCCAATGTGTTTGCTGTTCATCACGTCGTAAGCGCCCCCATAAGCTTTTCTGGTAATTACGGTAATGCGCGGTACTGTTGCTTCGCTAAAGGCATACAATAATTTTGCCCCATTGCTTATTATACCATTCCATTCCTGATCGGTTCCGGGCAAGAAGCCGGGTACATCTTCAAATACCAGTAGCGGAATGTTAAAGCAATCGCAAAAACGAACAAACCTTGCTGCTTTGGTAGATGAATTGCTATCTAAAACCCCGGCTAAATAGGCTGGTTGATTGGCTACAATACCAATACTGCGACCAGCCAGTCGGGCAAAGCCCACAACTATATTTTCGGCATAAGCGGCATGTACCTCCAAAAAGCTATCTGCATCGGCAACGGCTGCAATTATTTCCCGGATATCGTAAGGCTGCGAAGCATTTTCGGGCATAAAGGTGTTCAGCTCAGGGCGGGTTTCATCAGCCTGTTGGTAGGGCAGCTGACTAGCTATTTCCTCGCAGTTTTGAGGCATGTAGCTCAGCAGTTTTTTAACATGGTTAATGGCTTCAATTTCGTTGGCGCAGGCAAAGTGCGTAACGCCCGATTTTGTAGCATGCGTACTCGCACCGCCCAGCTCTTCAGAAGTTACTTCCTCGTGCGTTACGGTTTTAACCACATTAGGGCCGGTAACAAACATGTACGAGGTATTTTCAACCATCAAAATAAAATCGGTTATAGCTGGCGAGTATACTGCACCGCCAGCGCAAGGCCCCATAATGGCCGATAGTTGGGGAATTACCCCCGAGGCCTGCACGTTTTTATAAAAAATATCGGCATAACCACCTAAAGAAACCACGCCTTCCTGGATACGGGCACCACCACTATCGTTTAAGCCAATTAAGGGCGCGCCATTTTTCATGGCCATATCCATCAGCTTGCAGATTTTCTCGGCATGTGTTTCGGATAAAGAGCCCCCAAACACGGTAAAATCCTGAGAGAATACGTAGGTTAAACGACCGTTTATAGTGCCATAGCCGGTAACCACGCCATCGCCGAGATACTTTTCAGCTTCCATGCCAAAATCGGTACTGCGGTGGGTAACCATCATGCCAATTTCTTCAAAACTGCCTTCATCCAATAAAAAGTGAATGCGCTCTCGTGCAGTAAGTTTACCCTTTTTATGCTGACTGTCTATTCTGGCCTGTCCGCCACCAAGGTTTGCCTGTTTTATTTTATCCTGAAGTAATGCTATTTTTTTATCCATTGCCATACGATGAGATTTTAAATTTATAAATTAACGACGGTATTGCAAGGGTGGGGGGATGTAATTTTATAGAAGCCTACTGTTGTTATAATTAAATAGATAAACCTCGCAGGTTTTTAAAACCTACGAGGTTTAAGATCTTAGCTTAACGATAGATCTATTTTTGTTATATTACATTTTTTTTACAGCCCAAAGCATTGAAAAACCAAATATCCGTTTATTTTTGTAACGTTACATTAGAATAAGATTAGAAATCAATCGATGTTTTTAAGGAAGTACAAATATTTAATCGTTTCAGCATTCATGTTTATCTTCATGGCGAAGATGGGCATTTCTGGTGCGCCGGTATTTTGTACAAGCATCGATAAGGAAATTATGAACGCCGTAATCATGCAAATTGAGTTAGAGCATGAAGGCGGAAAGGATGCCGCCAAAGACACTGCGAAATTTACCGATTTCAAACTTATTGAACTTAACCATCCTATTTTTGATTATGAGTTCTCTTCGAGCCATTTCTTTTTGAAGAGCAGTTTTATAGAGCATTTTAAGCGGTATGTAGATCCATATCATCCTACTGTTCCAACACCGCCACCTAACTTTATCTAGTTTTTTTTCAGGATAAACCATTTTTCATTATCTGATGCTATACTGCATAGGGGTAGTGGTCAGGTTATGGCATTTTGGTTTTCCGCACGATTTTATTCGTTAAAATTTACCAGATAATTTTATTGTTATGCAAAAGTTTAACCCGGCCTTTTCAGGCACGGACGTGAAGAAATATTTTCTTAAAAAGAATCTAAAGAAAGATTTACCCGCAAGTATTGTGGTTTTTTTAGTGGCCTTGCCGCTATGTTTAGGTATTGCGCTTGCCTCAGGCGCCCCTTTATTTGCCGGTTTAATTACCGGTATTATTGGTGGTATTGTAGTAGCATCCGTTAGTGGATCTCAGTTAAGTGTAAGCGGACCTGCTGCAGGTTTAACCGTAATTGTTTTGGGTGCAATAACCTCTTTGGGCAGTTATCAAACCTTTTTACTGGCTGTTTTTCTTGCCGGGGCAATACAGGTTATTTTGGGTTTAATAAAAGCCGGAACAATTGGTAACTATTTCCCTTCGAGTGTGATTGAAGGCATGCTGGCTGCTATTGGTTTAATTCTAATCCTTAAGCAACTTCCACATGCAGTAGGTGTAGATTCTGATTTCAGTGGCGATGAGGGATTCTTACAACAAGACCACGAAAATACTTTTTCGGCTATAACTGCTGCACTTAGCCATTTTAGTTTGGCTGCGGTAGTGATTAGTGTCCTCTCTATTTCAATTCTTCTCTTTTGGCCAAAGTTTAAGAAACTAAGTATTGTTCCTGCACCTTTACTCGTAGTAGTATTAGGCGTAGTTGCAAGCTTTATTTTCTCCGGAACCGCTTATCAGTTAAGACCAGATCAGATTGTAAAAATCCCTGTAGTAAACGGTTTTTCTGAGTTTTTGGGTTTATTTACCATGCCCGATTTTTCTGCTTTGGCAAATAAGGATGTTTATATTGTAGCTGTAACGATTGCAGTGGTGGCCAGTTTAGAGACTTTATTGAGTATTGAAGCTGTAGATAAGATTGACCCGATTAAACGTGTTTCGCCAACCAACCGGGAATTGGTTGCTCAAGGACTTGGAAACATGACCAGTGGGATGCTGGGCGGTTTACCATTAACAGCGGTAATTGTAAGAAGTTCGGCCAATGTAAATGCGGGTGGAAGAACCAAAATGTCGGCGATATTCCATGGAACCTGGTTGTTGCTTTCGGTATTGTTTATCCCGCAATTGATTAATATGATACCATTATCTTGTTTGGCTGCTATTCTTTTAATGACCGGTTATAAATTAACAAGAATAAGCTTATTCAAACACATGTATCATAAGGGATGGGATCAGTTTATTCCTTTTGTCGTAACTATTTTAGCTGTTCTGTTTACTGATTTGCTTAAAGGCGTGGCTTTCGGTATGTTGGTTTCTGTATTCTATTTATTGCGTACGAATATGCGTAATCCATTTTTCTACCGCGTTACCAACGAAGGCGACAAAAAGAACATCAGGATTAAACTGGCCGAAGAGGTTTCTTTTTTAAACAAAGCAGCAATACAAGTGGTATTAACGAATATCCCGAAAGAAACAAATGTGATTATTGATGGTACCAACGCCCGTTTCATTGATCCGGATGTTTTGGAAACCATTTTCAATTACAAGCATAATGCCTATACCAAAGGGATTATTGTAACGCTCGAAAATATTCAGAAGCATTACGCTGTTCCAAAATTAAATATTAAAGTAGAAGAAGATATAAATAAATTATAATTATGTGCGCTAAAACAATTGAAACACAAGATATAACATACGATAGCCTGTTACAGGGTAACAGAGACTGGGTTAAAGATATGATCGATAACGATCCGTCTTTTTTCGATAAACTTTCGGCAGGGCAGAGCCCACCGGTATTGTGGATTGGCTGTTCGGATAGCCGTGTACCTGCAAATCAGATTACCAACACCAAGCCAGGCGATGTTTTTGTACACCGTAACATTGCCAATGTGGTAGTGCATACCGATATGAATTTACTTTCGGTGTTAGATTATTCGGTAAATGTTTTAAAGGTTAAACATGTAATTGTTTGCGGCCATTATGGTTGTGGTGGTGTTAAAGCTGCCTTGGGCAATAAACAAGTGGGTATTATTGATAACTGGTTAAGAAACATCCGCGATGTATATCGTACACACGAACGCGAAATGTCAACCATTAAAGATGAAAACCAACGTTTCGACCGTTTGGTTGAGTTAAATGCTATTGAAGGCGCATCAAACGTAATGAATACATCTATTGTACAAAGTGCATGGGCAAATGGCCAGGAATTGGCAGTTCATGCCTGGGTATATAGCTTAAAAACAGGGCTAATTAAAGATCTTAAAGTAACCAGTACAGGTCTTGATGATGTTTCTGCTACCTTTAAAGTAAGTTAAAAGCATCTATTAGATGTTCTTTTTTAGTTGTTAGGAAAGCCCGGATTTATCCGGGCTTTATTTTTTTGAGCTATTTGGCATATTGCCTGCATTTCCTTTATTCCCTTTTTCGGCATCGGTTCTGGCTTCTTCCGATCCAAAATCCCCCATCCCGAAATCGCGGCCCAGATTGCCAGCTTCCGTGTCTACCGAATTTTCTTTTTCATTATTGTTGCTGCGGTGGCGCGGTATCTGCTGATTGGGCATATTGCTTTTATCGGCAGTATTTTCAGCGTTTTTATCGGCAAGATTTTCGTTATTTTCTTTTTCGTTTTTCATAATCTGTAGCTGAGTTGTTTATATAGAACAGCTCAGCAGAAAGATTGGTTTTAGCTAAGTTTGCCCTTGCAAAAAAAAAGTATTAGCTTACCTGTATTATTTAAAACTGGCTATAACTTGCTGGTTTGGTTTTAAGTTGTAGGCTAAGGTTTTACCCTGATATTTAAGCTGACAATTTCCTCCTTTGTTTGCCTTAATAGTTGCCGATTCCAGTTGATGATTTTTCCATTTCAGATCAACCACAAATCCACCACGTGCAACTAAGCCTTTGATAGAACCATCTTTCCATGCCTGGGGTAAAGCAGGCAATAAGGTGATGAAATCTTCGTGGCTCTGCAAAAACATTTCGGCCATACCCGCTATAACGCCAAAATTTCCATCTATCTGAAATGGAGGGCAAGCATCAAAAAGGTTGTAATAGCTACCTGCCCCGTTATTGTATTTGGTATCCATATCAAAAGTTGGTAAGAGCTGTCTATTTAACAGGTCAAATGCTTTCTCTCCATCATTTAATCTCGCCCATAAGGCTATTTTCCAGGCTACTGTCCAGCCTACACCACCATCACCACGCTTAATTAATGATTTTTTGACTGCCTCTGCCAGCTCTGGTGTTTTAGTTAATGTTATTTCATTACCTGGATAAAGGGCATACAAATGTGATAAATGGCGATGTTCAACTTCTAGTTCTTTAAAGTCCTCGGCCCATTCCATTAACCTTCCATCTGGACCTATTTTAGGCCTGGCCAGATTTTCTCTTGCATTTTTCAGCTGTTTAACAAATGCTACATCATTCATTCCTAAAATGCTTGCTGCATTTAAGGTATTGCTAAACAATTCGAAAATCACTTCCTGATCATGAGTCGGACCCATGCTAATTTGTACTTTAGAATCATCAGGTGCTAAAAATGAATTTTCGGGAGATGGGGATGGGCCTGAAACGAGTTTTCCTGTTTTTGGATCTTTTACCAACCAGTCTAAATAAAATTTACTGGCCTCTTTAAGTATTGGAAATACTTTGGCTAAATAATTTTTATCCTTTGTAAAGGCATAATGGGCCCATAAATGTTGACAAATCCAGCCGCCTCCACCAACATGCATCCCCCAGCTAGGGTGCTCGCCCGGCGATGTATAGCCCCAAACGTTTGTGATGGGATGCAATACCCAACCATTCATTTGATATTGGATTTTTGCGGTTTGTTTTCCAGGTTCTATAAGCGACGAAACCAGATCAATCAATTGATCCTGGCATTCTGAAAGGTTAGTAACCTCTGCAGGCCAATAATTCATTTGAACATTGATATCGGTATGGTAGTCTCCGTTCCATGGGGTTTGGATCTGATTGGCCCACATGCCCTGTAAATTAGCAGGTAAACTCCCTTTACGCGATGATGATAACAACAGGTATCGTCCATATTGGTAATAAAGGCTATACAATGCCGATTCATTTTTGGTCTTTGCATTTTTAGCCATCAGCTCGTTTGTAGGCAGATCATTACTGCTATTATTCAATTTTAGACCCGATCTTTTCATAAATGATGAAAAATCGGCTACATGTCGTTGCCGCAAAAGTTCGTAATTTTTATCTGTAGCTTTTTTAGTGATGGTTTTTAATTCCTTTTCATAATTGGTATTGGTATAATCCGGATACTGTAAACGATAATTTGTGGCAGCGGTTAATATAATAGTAACCGAGGTTGCTTTAGAGATTTTTAACGAATTGCCACTTACTTTGATGCTCCCTCCTGTAAGTTGGGGAGTTGCATAAGTGAGGTATTGCATACCATCGCCGTTTTTGCCGTTGTTTAAAACACCGCTCATTACCAAACGATTGTTCTGGGCTGTCGTGTTAAATTTTTCAGGCCTATCCAGCGACATAGAAAAAGATATGGCATTTGCCTTATCTGCAGTTAACCGAATAACTAAAGCGCGATCTGGAAAACTTGAAAAAACCTCGCGTTTAAATTTTATGCCATCTTGTTCATATTTAGTTAAGGCAATTCCCGTAATCAAATCGAGTTCACGATAATAATTTTTAAAATCCGATGTTTTACCAAAATCCATTCTCAGGTCGCCCAGGGTTTGATAGCAACCAAAAGGAACATTTGCACCATTACCCTGTCCACTTCCCTTGCCTTTACAAATCTGAGTTTTATTGGTTAGCTCAGCTGCTTCTTTATACTTTCCCGCAAAAAGCAAATTGCGTATTTCGGGGATATATTTAGCTGCCTCTGGATTGTTATTGTCGTCTACACCACCGCTCCACAACGATTTTTCATTCAGTTGTATCCGTTCCTGATTTACATCGCCAAATACCATGGCTCCCAAAAAACCATTACCAATGGGTAAGGCTTTTAGCCATTCCGGATCACTTTTCCAACCGTTCGGATTATCTTTCGCAGTTGCATTTGCAGGCGAAGTGTACCAGATTTTATCGTTAACCGGTAATGATTGTGCGAGTGTTACCTCGCTTATAATTATGGATAATAAGAAAGGGAGGATGTATTTTTTCATAATGATCAGCTAATATTCCGATAGTTACAATAAGCATAACTATCGGAATGCAAGTATTGATATACTTGTTTAGTTATATAAAGGATTTTGTTTTAATTGCTTATTCTTATCAATTTCTGCCTGAGGGAAAGGTAGTACATTGTTTTTTTCTCCGAATTTTAGAGAAACACCAGCTGGGTTTTTAAGTGGTGCGAGCTTAGCATCCATCTGGCTTCTTCTTTTTAAGTCGTAGTAACGCTGCCCTTCTAAAGCGAGCTCAATCCTTCTTTCGTGCAAAATAAAATCCCTCAGCTTATCCTTAGTATTGTAGACCGTTTGATCTACCTTTGGCATATTTACACTCACCCTTTGTCTTATTTTGTCAATTGCATCATATACGGTTGCATCAGGCCCACTCACTTCATTTTTAGCTTCAGCAAACATTAAGAGTACATCGGCATAGCGCAGGTGAATGATGTTTTGGTCGGTAACAACGGTTTTAGTTCTATCAAATGGCAGCTTTGATAAATCCATATACTTTTTTTGTACATAGGTTGTTAACAAAGGGTCCGTTTCTTTGAATTCGGATCCATCCGGGTTAATATATTTATCGGTCGGTACTTTAATGGTAAAGCCCAATCTTGGATCTCTGTTGCTGTAAGGGTTAGCAGAAACATAGCCTGAGCCAGCTTCGTTAATCATTTTTCCGTTGGTCATCTCGTATTCATCAACCAGGTTTTGATATGGCGCAATTGAGCCGTACCAGGCCACTTCTACCAGCACCCCTTCGTTACCCTGCGGATTATTTGGTGCAAGATATTTGGTAGAGAAAATAATTTCGGGATTATTTTGTTGCGTGGTGGTTAAAAAAAGATTTGCATAACCACCCTGGTAGATTTGAAATTTGCCGCCGGTAATTACTGCGTTGGTAAATTCCAGTGCTTTTGGCCAGTTTTGCTCTGCCAAATAAACTTTAGCCTGTAAGGCTTGGGCGCTTCCTTTTACTGCATGTCCGCTGTAAACCGCATCTGGTAAATTGGCAATGGCAAAATCCAATTCATCGTGTATATATTTATAAACGTCTTCTTTTGAACTCTGTGCTATTTTTGATTCTTCAGCAGTTACAGGTGCTTTTTTGTATATAATTACACCGCCAAATGCTTGTACCAATTCAAAATAAAACATGGCCCTTAAAAACCGAACCTCTGCTTTGTAAAGCGTTTTGCCAGCTTCGGCTGTAGGTGCTTTATCAACATTCTCTAAAAAGAAATTACAGTTTGCTATACCTTGATAGGGGATGTCATAAAAAGCCGATGGTACGTTACTTGAATTTACAATTCCTTGCGTTAAATTGTTAAACCCGTAAAAGGTGTGCCTGTCTAACGCGTTATCAGAATAGGTATCGAGCCATAGTTTGCGGTGGCCTAAAAACCCATTCTGCAAACGCCGGTAAACGCCGGCCAAAGCAAGCTGCACGTCGGCATCAGTTTTCCAAAATGTATTATTTGATACCTGAGCGGTAGGATCTTTATCTAAAAAATCTTTTTTACAAGAAGGGAATAATCCAATTATGATCAGAATAATTAGTGATATGCTTGTGTATTTTGTTCTCATGTCTGTATTTTTTTTATTCAACATATTTATCCGGTCAGTTTAAAAATTAAAACTTAACTTTTAAACCCGCGGTGTATATCCGAAGCTGAGGGAATTGGGCAAAGGCACCCGACCCTGCTCTTTCCGGATCGTTACCTTCATATTTGGTCCAGGTAATTAAATTATCGCCTGATACATATAAGGTGATCCCCTGTGCCGTAATTTTTTTTGCAATAGCTTCCGGAAAGGTATACGACAGGTATAAATTTTTTAAACGAAGGTAGGAGGCATCCTGAATAAAATAGGTCGAGGTGTATCCTGATACACCCTGATAACCGGTGAGGTATACAGCTGGTACAGTATTGCTGGGGTTGGTAGGCGTCCAGGCATCTAAAAATCTGGTTGGTGGAGCAGAACCCTGTCTGAACGGTTCGTAGCCCCAACCATCTACCTGTACTTTCTGACCCTGTACTCCCTGGAAAAATGCACTTAAATTAAAGCCCTTATAACCTGCATTTAAATTGAACGAATAGGTGTAATCAGGAAATCTACTGATGCGGATTCTGTCTTCAGGGCCAACGGTGCCATTACCGCTCACGTCTCTTATTTTCAAATCGCCGGGTTTCAATACGCCAGAATTTGGTTGCTTAGGTGATGCATCAATTTCTGCCTGACTTTGGAAAATGCCAATCCAATCGTAAACAAAGAAGTTATTGTAAGGTTGTCCTACCTCAAAAGTACCAAGGGTTTCGGCTAATACCTTGGTAACTTTGTTTCTATAACTGTGAAATATAAGATTTGCACCGTAGGTAAATTCGCCAATCTGGTTTTGGTGTCTCAGCTCAATTTCAATTCCTTTGTTGGTCATGGCACCTGCATTAACTACCGGGGCTGTTAAACCAACACTGGCTGGTAAATCAGTGCGTCGGGCCAATATATCGGTAGTGTTCTTATTATACCAACTTACTGTAGCACCAAATAAGCCTTTAAAAATATCGAATTCGAGACCGAAATCTGCGATGGCAGTTTTTTCCCAGCGCAATTCTTTATCCGTTAACCGGGTATATTGTAAGCCCGAAGAAAGCGATGAAAATGGATAACTTGTTGAGGTGAGTACATCCTGATAAGGATAATAATTCGCGTTGCCATCTGTAACTATTTCCTGATTTCCGAGTACGCCATAAGAAGCCCTGAGTTTTAAATTGTCAATCCACGAAACATTGTCTTTAATAAAGCTTTCTTCTGATAATTTCCATGCAGCAGAACCACCGCCAAAAGTTCCCCAGCGATACCTTGGGTCTACCCGCGAAGTACCATCATACCTGATATTACCTTCCAGAAAGTATTTTCCTTTATAATCGTAATTAATCCGGCCAAATAGCGATTGTAAGGCCCATTCGAAAGAACCTCCGCTTAATGATTGGTTGAGGGCAGAACTTCCATCAAGTTCCATGATGGTGTTGTTAGGAAAATCAAATCGGTTACCACCAATGCTTTCACTGCGGTTGTTTTGTTGTTCATACCCCGCCAGTGCACTTAAGTTATGGCTGTTATCGAATGTTTTAGTGTAGTTTAGTGTACTGTAAAATGTTTTGGTAATATTTCTGGCAGAACTTTGGCGCAGGCCTACAAAAGTTGGATTACCGTTTCCGCTTTGGGTGTAAACCCCGCTTGCATTAGGTTGGTAATTATAAGAGGAGGTACCAAACTGGCGTTGTCGGTAATCCTGATTAAAAAATGTTACCGCAGCTTTTGTGTTCCATTTTAAGCCCTTTAGCAAATCAACATCCACGTAGGCTTGAGCATTTACATTGTAATTTTTAGTAAACTGCCCGCCAGTAGCATATACTTCTTCAACAGTTCTGTTGGTGCCAGATGTAGTTGAAAAGTCCCTGCCCGAAATTCTACCGCTACCATCAGGTAAGAAAGGTTTAAAGGTAGGGGCAGATGCATAAGCCAACAACAAAAGATCAGCGTTGGTTAACCAGGGTGCTTTAAAATCTTCGTAAGAAAAATTAATATTGGTACCAACTTTAACGCTTTTGTGTACCCTGTTGGTATAATCTAATAATGCATTATAACGGTTATATTTATAGCCTTTTGTGATGGCATCCTGGTCAAGATAATTTAATGATAAGTTATAAGTGCTTTTGTCGGTGCCACCAGAAAAACCTAAGTTATGGTTTTGGATAGGCCCTTTTCCCAAAATATATCCTAGCCAGTCAAAATTTGGATATTGTTCGCTATTAGGGTTATTTTTATAAAGATCTATTTGTGCCTGGGTGTACTGAGCTGGCTGACCACTGCGTGCCTGAGCCTGATTGTACATTTCCATGTAGGTTACTGAATTGGTAATCAGATCAGGGGATTTGGTTGCATAACTTAAGCCATAGTTTCCATTGTATTCGATTACGTTGGTACCAGCTTTGCCTTTTTTTGTAGTTACTAAAATAACCCCGTTGGCTGCCCTTGCTCCATAAATTGAGGCTGAGGATGCATCTTTTAATACGGTAACACTCTCAATATCCTGCGGAGATAAATTACTCATGGTACCAATAACCCCATCTATTAACACCAATGGATTGGGAGAAGCTCCTGTCGATCCAAAGCCACGAATTCTAAAATTGGCACCATCTCTGCCGGGCTCTCCGGTAGATTGTACAACGTCTAAACCACTTACCCTTCCTTGTAGCAGGTTTTGAACGTTGGGCACAGGTCGTTCTGTGAGGGTTTTACCGGTTACAGTTGAAACAGAACCTGAAAGATTTACCTTCTTCTGTGTACCATAACCTACTACCACAAACTCATCCAGTTTAGCGGTCATTTCTTTAAGGATGATATTAATTGTGGTGCGGTTGTTTACCGCAATGGTTTGCGTTTCGAAACCTATGGCCGAGATCACAATCTCATTTTCTCCATTTGCCAGTGTAATAGAAAAAATTCCCTGAGTATCTGTCGATACTCCTTTTTTGGTGCCTTTTATAGAAACATTTACGTTAGGAATGCCTTTGCCACTCTCGTCTGACACTTTTCCCTTAAGGTCAATTTGTTGGATTTTTTCAGCAACCGGCTCAATATCAATCTTGTGCTTACTTAAAATGATCGATTTTTGTTTAATTTCAAAATCAAGCGCTTGGTTTTGAAGAATGATTTTCAACGCCTCATTCAACGGAACTTTATCCAAAGCTACCGTTACTACGGCAGTTCGATTTACGATAGAAGATTCATAAAGAACCAGATAACCTGTTTGTTTCCTGATCTCTTTAAATATACTGCGTAAATTTTTATTGTTCTCTTTAAGTGTTACATACTGGCCAAAGGTTGAAGCATGTATTTGCACAATAAAAGCAACCATGATAACGGTAATCAATTTCATAATGCGCAACAGTTGTTTAAATGCGATATCTGGGAGATCACATCTAAATAGATGATTAAATTTCATAAATTTGGTTGTTTTGGTTGGTTTGCGAAGGCCTTCTCATCGTCGAAAATTTGCAGGTCACCGCGCTTTAAACTATAAATAATTCTATTGAGAATTGTTAATCAAAACACTCTAATCAATCCCGATAGCCATTGGGATTGATTTTGTTTCTTCTTAAGATTTGCATGTCCTGATCAGTTGATTAGTGTTTTAGTTTATTTTGTAACCATAATTTTCCTCCCTTCAATTTTAAAATGGATGTTTTTTGTTGATGCCAGAATTTCTAAAACGGTTGATACATTGTTGTACCTGGAAACTCCACCACCATATAATTTATTTTTATCTACATCTTTTGCATATTCGACTTCTACATCGTACCATCTTGAAATCCGGCGCATGATGCTTTCCAATGTTTCATCTTCAAAAATGAAATAGCCATCTTTCCAGGCAACAACATCATCGGTATTTACTTCCCTGATCTCAACATTTCCGTCGTTGCGTTGTAAGGCTTGCTGATTGGGTTTTAAAAGGCGACTAGATTTAGCTGTGCTGATTTTGACGCTACCCTCAAGCAATGTGGTTGCAGTAACCGCCTCGTCGGCATAACTATTAATATTAAAATGGGTACCCAGCACCTCTACGTCCTGATTATCGGTATGTACTATAAAAGGATGTGTTTTGTCTTTAAAGATTTCGAAATAAGCTTCTCCCTGTAATTGAACCCTGCGGATACCTTTACTATCAACAAGATTTGTTGAATAGGTAATACTGGAGGCTGCATTTAACCAAACTTTAGATTGATCAGGTAGAATTAGGATATAGGTTTCACCCCGGCCTGTAGACAATGTATTGACAGCGTTTTTTGTTGCAGCTTTTGTAGAAGATGATTTGAACTCGTACATTAACTGACCATTCTGAGTCTTCGTTACGCTTACGCCCAGCTCATTGGCTATTTCACCATTTACCGCATCACTTAGTTTAATTTTTTTGCCGTTTGCCAGTGTTAATGTTGCACCAACTTTTCCAGTGTTAATGTTTTTTGCAACCGAAGCTTTTAGTACGTTCTTATTGCCATTTTGAGTAGAATACCATAAAGTTGCGCCAATAACTGCAATAGCCACGGTAGCAGCAATACCTATGCGTTTCCATAAGTGTGTTTCTTTGTACAGTGGCAGCGTATCAGACAGGGAACTGAGTTCTTCTTTTAACTCTTCCTCTGTAATCTCAAATTCAGGGAATTCACCAAATGCAATCCAATTTTCAACCAGTTCTTGTTCTTGCTGATTACAAGTTCCTGATCTGTACTTTTTAAGCAGTTCTTTGGCGTATTGGTGATCCATCTACTAGATATTTGGTTATTTAGTAGTTAGTCAGTTAAGGAGGGGGGTAGGGTTAGTCTGTAATTAAATATTTTTAGAAAATAAAAAGTAGCGTCAGCATAGAGCCTAATCTTACCTTTAACTTTTTAAGGGCCTGGTACATTTGTGCTTTAACCGTTTCTTCTGAAAGGTTTAGTAATTCTGCAATTTGCTTGCGGTTGTAGCCTGCTTTACGGCTCAGTTCAAATACTTTCCGCATCTTTACAGGCAGTGCATTTATTTCAATTTCAATTAAATTTTCAAGCTCTTTCTGCCTTACGCGATGATCTGTATACTCATTCTCAACAGCAAGATAGGTGCTAAAGCTATCTAAATAGCGTGCACATATTTGTTTATGACTAATGATGTTAGCCACCTTGTTTCTTACGGCAGTATGCAAATAAGTAGATAAGGTATAAGTAATGGCTAAGTTTTCGTGATTTAACCACAATGAAAGAAAGACTTCATGCACGGCATCCCAAACTTCTTCTTTTTCTCCAAGCCTTCTAAATGCAAAGAGGTATAATAAACGTTTATAACGGTTGTAGATCTCGGTATAGGCCATGCTATCTCCATCAGTTAATAACTGGATTAATTGTTGATCGGTATGTTTGCTATACTTGGTCATTAATCTATTCTAAGGATAGGAGACGGCTATTAGGTAGATTTAGGGTTGCAATCGGTAATGGCACGTAAAAGTTTAACGAAACGCAGTTATTTGAAAGATATAAGCCATTACCTCGGGATTTAAAATTCCTGGTAAGTTTAGCTCATATTTCAGTTAAGTGTAAAGTATATTTGGTTACAAGTTGCTCAATTACAATTAAATGCCTGCAACTGTGTTAAGGCTGTTTTGTAATGAGATTGTTGCAATTACGCAATAATCGCGCTTTTGCAATTGATCTTAATTAGCAAATTATTGTGCAATATTGGCATTAGTAGATTCTAACCTCCCTTATTTAGCACAATAAGTGATTCCAGGAGTTAAAGAATAAGTGTAGGAGACAAAGTAACGCCACATTTTTTGGTGCTTTTTTCATGTTGGTAAATATTTGGTTAATACTTAACTAATTTATGAAAGGGTGCTTACAATAAATGAGTTGGTATTCGCTAAAACTGACGTGATTTTAGCGAGTTTTGTAGTACTTCTTGTATTTTTAAGTTAATGAGCAGTTAGGAATGATGCCCATATTAAATTTATTAAGCAATGGTTGTTAAAGAGAAGAAGGGTGATTAATGTTTCGTAACTATACTCAATAGTAACCCCAATAATAGCGTACAGCCCGTAAAAGTAATTACCCCTAAAAGATAACCACCCAACGCTTTCAGGTAATTGATATATTTGTGTTTATCGAAAAATTGCCCTACAGCCCAGGAAAAGTAGGCTAAAAAAAGCATACCCGAATACTGCAAAAGATGAACACGTGTGAGTCCTTCAATCACGGCAAAAATGGCAAATATGAGCATGCCCATCCCCTGTATAAAGCACAAGAGAATCAGTAATTCAAAGAAATTATAGTCGTATTTCCTGAAAAAGAGTTTCAGCCATAAGGCCAAAAAAGCACCAATAATAATATTGGCGTAACCATAGTGACTCTGGACCCACTCATTAATTGGATTTGTAGCTGCTGTGCCGGTTTTATCGAAATTAATGTAACCTTCCTCAATGTGGAAAAAGTGATTAATCAGCGTATAAATTAAAGAGGTTACAATAATAAATACAACCGGTTTTACCAATCTGCTCCTGTTGTTAGATATGAAGTTGTGGATAGTTTGCCCGGGTCTGATCAATAATTCTTTAACCGTGTAAAATATTCCTTTTTCTAAATGCAGCACGTGTTCTATTTCGTGTTGAATGTAATGCCGGTCAATTCTTTTAAGTATTGCTGGTTCGCCGCATTTGGTGCAATAGTTTTCGGGTATATCCTGGTTGCAGCTGGTACAAATTGCCATCATGGCGATTAATTTTGATTGCGTGATTTTATTTCCTTATTTATTTCTCCCCAGCTGGTTATTGCCGGTAAAAATGTAAGCGGTACAGCAATCAGGATCGGTACAAACGGAATAGCCGATTTTGATTTAAATATGAGCAGGTATATTACCGCTAACAGCAAAAACAGCCAAACAATTGCGCCCGCAATGAGTATTGACTTTAATTTTGCTTTGTTTTTGTTTAGTTCAGTAAGGTTTAGTTTAGTCAGTTCTTCTGTTGCCATAATGAGATCGTGATATATACAAAAATCTGAAATGTAAACCGATTGCCGACTACACTTTAGTGTAATTTTGCTACTTTAGTAGAGCTATGAAAGCCGATAACCATACAGGATTACTGACCAGGAATAAGATAGAAAAAGTAAGCCACGAAGATAAGCTCCAGCTTGATAATTACCTGGAAGCAATCAGCGCATTCGAAAAACTGACTTATCAAAGCGTGTATGTAATCGATTATGCCGAAATGAAATTCGAATATGTATCCGGCAATCCACTTTTTCTATGTGGCCACACCGTAGCCGAAGTAATGGAAATGGGTTATGGTTTCTATTTTAACAATGTGCCCGAAAAAGATTTGCAATTGCTCGATCTGATTAACGAAACCGGATTCGATTTTTTTGAGAAAGTGTCTGTAAGCGAGAAAAAACAATATAGCATAACCTATGATTTTCATTTGCAGAATAAAAACGGCAAAGCCACATTGATTAACCATAAACTTACCCCGCTTTTTCTCAATGCCGAAGGGAAGATGTGGAAAGCGGTTTGTGTGGTCTCCATTTCTGCTAATAAAACAGCAGGCAACGCGGCGATCCATAAACAGGGTTCTGATCAAATCTGGCAGCTCGATTTAAACAGCAAGTTGTGGAAGAAGCAGGTGAAACCACAACTTACCGAGCGCGAGTTAGAGGTTTTACGTTTGTACGCGCAGGGTTTAACCATTAATCAGATTGCCGATAAGATTTTCGTATCTCCCGATACCGTTAAGTATTACAGGAGGCAAATCTTTGCCAATTTTGGAGTAAGTAATATTGTAGAAGCGCTTTCTTACGCGGTTAATAATAAGGTGATTTGATTTTTTCTAATGAGAGGACCTGAAACAAGTTCAGGGTGACGGAGGTTTGTTTATCTTGAAAAAGAAAAACCCCCGGGGCTTCCGGAGGTTTTGATATACTATATTTCTTTGGCTGAATTAATCTTCAGCTAAGAATGGATAACGGTAATCAGTTGGCGATTCGAAAACCTCTTTAATCGTACGTGGAGAAACCCAACGTAATAAATTGATCATCGAACCGGCTTTATCGTTAGTACCCGAACCTCTGGCACCACCAAAAGGCTGCTGACCAACAACTGCACCAGTACATTTATCGTTAATGTAGAAGTTACCAGCCGAATTGCGTAATGCATGGCTTGCTTTCTCGATAGCATAACGGTCTTGCGCAATTAATGCACCGGTTAAAGCGTATGGCGAAGTGGTATCAATTACTTCTAAAATCGAATCGAAATCCTGATCGGCATAAACATAAACAGTTAATACCGGCCCAAACAACTCTTCGCACATGGTAGTATATTTCGGATCTTCAACCACAAGGATGGTTGGCTCAACAAAGTAACCTTTGCTCTTATCGTAGTTACCACCGGCAATAATTTCTACACCTTTATCTTTTTTAGCCTGATCGATGTATTTAGCCAGTTTATCAAACGAGCGCTCATCAATTACCGCATTAATAAAGTTGGTGAAATCTTCGGTGCCACCCATTTTAAAAGTAGCTAAGTCAGCCAGCATTTGTTCTTTAATTTCAGGCCAAAGGCTTTTTGCAATATAAACACGACTAGCTGCCGAACATTTTTGTCCCTGGTATTCAAATGCACCACGTACAATAGCTGTGCTGGCTGCTTTAGTTTGCGCAGATGGATGAACAAGGATAAAATCTTTACCACCTGTTTCGCCTACAATACGTGGATACGATCTGTATTTATGAATGTTGGTACCAATGGTTTTCCAGATTTCCTGAAATACTTTAGTAGAACCTGTAAAGTGAATACCTGCAAAATCAGGGTGGTTAAAAATTACGTCACCAGTTTCTGGCCCGTCGGCATAAACCAAATTTACAACACCATCAGGTAAACCTGCTTCACGGAAAATTTCCATTAACAGGTTGGCTGCATATACTTGTGTATCGGCAGGTTTCCAAACCACCACATTACCCATCATAGCTGCAGAAGCAGGTAAGTTAGCTGCAATTGCAGTAAAGTTGAAAGGGGTAAGGGCAAATACGAAACCTTCTAAAGGGCGTTGCTCAACACGGTTCCAGCTTCCGCGTGGCGAAACCGGAGGTTGTTGCTTATAAATATCTACCATGTAGCTTACGTTAAAACGTAAGAAATCGATTAGCTCGCAAGCCGCATCAATCTCAGCCTGATAAGCGTTTTTGCTTTGGCCAAGCATGGTTGCTGCATTTAATTTATAACGGTATTTACCGGTAATTAAATCGGCAGCTTTTAGAAAGATTGCAGCTCTGTGCTCCCAGGCCAGGTTTTCCCAGTCTTGTTTTGCCGCTAAAGCAGCATCGATAGCTTGTGCAATATGGGTTTTATCGCCAATGCTGTATTGGGCTAAAATATGTTGATGATCGTGAGGTGGAACAACTTTACCTTTTTTGGTAGTGTGAACTTGCTTACCACCAATATACATCGGAATGTCTTGTTGGTGTGCGCGGGCTTCGGCCAATGCTTCTTTTAAAAGAGCACGTTCTTTACTGCCTGGTCCGTAGTTTAAAATGGGTTCGTTTACCGGGGTAGGTACGTTAAAAAATCCTTTAAGCATAGTGTATTTTTTATGAGTTGCGCAAAGATACTGCTTTTTAACATAGGCAATTCTATTATTCTGTAAAGAAAATAGGGCAAACGTTTGAGTAGAGTAGCTGGGTTAAGTGAGGGGTAATTTTGGAGCCATTTCGGTTAAAATGTGGTTGATCCGGGGAACGCTATTAAACAAATTATTATGATTAGCTTTAGGCAAATTCATTTATCGCCCTTGAGAACCCTCTATCTATTTATTATTTTTTTATTGCTTACCAATTCCTCTTTTAGCCAGATAGCTAACCGGGATATGCTAATCAGGAAATTGGATACCATCGGCAAGCTGGACCAGGTTTACAGAAGCCAGCTTAATGATATCAGGAGTCGCTTTGCGGGTGATAGCGTTAAGTTAAAAGATACGCTGCGTAAACATTTTAGGTTGATTGACAAAACAGACTCCTTGAATCTGATCACGGTATCGAAGGTTATTAATCAATATGGTTGGTTAAGCGCTGATGAGATAGGTGAAGAGGCAAATTCAACTTTATTCCTGGTAATACAGCACGCTGATTTGAAAACTCAGGAGAAATATTTACCCATTATGCGCATAGCTGCAAAGAACAAAAAATTAAAAGCCACCAGTTTGGCCCTGCTCGAAGATAGGATTGCAATGTTGCAGGGTAGGCCACAGATTTATGGGAGTCAGGTAGTATGGAACCTACAGACCAACAAATATACCATCGTGCCTATGATCGATCCTGATCATATTGATACCCGAAGGGCAGATATCGGATTGACTACTTACGCTGCTTATCTGATTGAGATGGGAATTGTTTGGGATGTTGAACAATATAAAAAAGACTTACCTGCGATTGAAGCATGGCATAAAAAAGTGATAGGCAAAAATAAAGCTAAAAATTAATTAGTATTTGCAGAAGCCAATATAGATTTATTGCTTACGTTAAATTAGGATTATTTTTGCCTAACGCCTAACGATCTCCGTTTATCAAGAAATCAGCTTCTGCTTCATCGTATCCAGAAAATCTTTCCGGTAAGTATCGCCTATAATTACCTCATCTGTAACGCCTTTTATAAACACCTGGTTTTAGGGGGGGATTAATATAGCTTAAGCATGTTCCAAATCCAGGCATGCTTTTTTATTTGCTCCATTTTTCTCCCTAATACTTCTTAAACAAAATTTTTCCAAAATAATTTCATTTTATTAACAGTGTTAATTATGTTTGCGATGTAATTGTTTTATCATGGGAATAAAAGAGCGTAAAGAGAAGCACAAGGAAGATTTACGTCAGCGGATTTTGGATGCGGCGAAAGAACTTTTTTTAAAGGATGGCTATGAAGCAACTTCGATCAGGAAGATTGCGGAGAAAATAGAATTCAGTCCGACGACCATTTATCTGTACTATAAAGACAAGGCCGATATCATGTATGCTTTGCATCAGGAGGGCTTTAAACTATTGGGTTCGCAGTTTGGGGTATTGCAACATGTGAGCGAACCATTTGAGCGATTAAAGGCTATGGGGCGTGTTTATATGAGCTTTGCGCTAAACAATCCCGACTTTTACGAACTCATGTTTATCATGAAAGAACCCATCGAATTTGTTAAGGCGCACTGTCACGATGAAGAATGGGAAGAGGGCGAGCAAGCCTTTACGGCTTTAATTATGACGGTTGATCAATGTAAGGCTGCGGGTTACTTTACCAGTTTTGATACCACCACTTTTGCACTTAACGTATGGTCGTTAATGCATGGTTTGTGCAGTTTAAAGTTGCAGGGGCACCTCGATCACATGGCTACCACCAAAGCGCATATACTAGAGGAGGGCGACTGGCTGGAGAAAACTTTTGAGGGTTTTATAGCCATGTTGAATAGTTTAAAATAACATTAAATTAACACTGTTAATTATGAGAACGAAGTTATTTAGTTTGCTGCTTTTCTCTGTTATAATTGGGGTTTCGAAGGCTAATGCCCAGCAGCTGCTGGACGGTTACGTAGCCGAAGCCTTTAAAAACAACATCGTTTTGCAGCAAAAAAACATTTCGCTGGATAAGGCTCAGCTGGCGTTAAAAACAGCGAGGAGTTTATATCTCCCGACTGTTGCTTTTTCTACCACCTGGTCTACTGCTGATGGCGGCCGTAACATCCCGCTACCACTCGGCGATTTGTTAAATCCGGTTTATTCGACATTGAATAAACTGACTGCTACCAACAACTTTCCGTTGATGGAAAACCAGAGCATCAACTTTCTGCCTAAAAATTATTACGATGCCAAAGTGCGCACAACGGTTCCCATTATCAATAGCGATTTGGGTTACAATAAGCAGATTTCGGCACAGCAGTTAAGCTTACAGGAGTTTGAAGTGCAGATTTACAAACGCGATTTGGTACGGAGTATTAAAACGGCCTATTACAATTACCAGAATGCCTTGCAAGCGGTTGATATTTATAAATCGGGTTTGCAACTGGCTAACGAAGGTTTGCGGGTAAACGAAAAATTGCTTGATGGCGGCAAAGGTTTGCCAGCCTATGTATTGCGTTCAAAGAGCGAAGTAGAAAATGTTAATGCGCAGTTGGTTTCGGCCCAGCAACAGGTAGTTAATGCCGGCATGTATTTTAATTTCCTCTTAAACCGCGATGCAAACGAAAATATTGATGCAAATTTTGATAACCAGGCCGATTTGAATAAAGCTACCGCACTAATTGCTGATTTATCAGTGACCGGTGGGAGGGAAGAATTAAAGGCTTTAGATCAGCTGATCAGCATCAACAAAACAGCGCTTAAAATGAACCGGCAGTTTGCAGTGCCGAAATTGGGTGGCTTTGTTGATTTGGGTTCACAATCGGAAGGGTTTCATTTTAACGATAATACACGGTATTATATGATTGGTTTGCAGCTCGATATCCCGATTTTTACCGGAAACCGAAATAACTTCAAAATCAAACAAAGCAATCTCGATATCAAAAATGCCGAGCTAAATGCCAATCTGGTTGCGCAACAGTTAAACCTTTCGGCCAAAACGGCACAAAATAATTTAAAGGCTGCTTATCAAACCTATCAATCTTCGCTTAAACAGTTCGAGGCGGCCTCCAGTTATCAGCGCCTGATTGAAAAAGGATATAAAGCGGGTACCAATTCCTTTATCGAAACCATCGATGCCCGCAACCAATACACTTCGGCCCAACTTTTAGTCAACATTAACCGGTATAAAGTTTTGTCGGCAATGGCCGATGTAGAACGCGAAACCGCAACCTATTCAATAAATTAATTTTATGAAGAAGATCTTTATTTACTCAGCCCTGCTTGTCGCTGGTTTTACCATAAGTGCATGCAGTAACCATAAAACTGATGCTGCAAATGTTGGCAATCAGGATACCATTCCGGTAAAGGTAATATCGCTAAAAGTTGAAGATGCCAGTCATGCCATTGCTGCTTCCGGTCAGTTTACCACCAATGATGAAACCTTCCTTTCGTTTAAAAATGGTGGAATTATTAATAAAATTCTGGTAAAAGAAGGCGATGCTGTGCATCAGGGACAATTACTGGCTACGGTAAACCAGACCGAAATTTCGGCACAGGTGCAGCAGGTTAACCTGGCTTACCAAAAAGCCGAACGTGATTACAGCCGTGCAAGCAAACTGTATAAAGATAGTGTGGCCACTTTAGAGCAGATGCAAAATGCTAAAACGGCATTACAGGTAGCTAAACAACAACTGGATGCAGTGAAATTTAATCAAAACTATTCCGAAATCAGGGCTACAAGCAGCGGTTATGTGCTTAAAAAACTAGCTAACGATGGTCAGGTTGTAGGACCTGGAACCCCGATTTTACAGATAAACGGAGCAAAACAAAGTAAATGGATTTTAAAAGTTGGTTTAAGCGATGTGCAGTGGGCAGCTTTAAAAATAGGCGATGGTGCCACCATTACGACCGATGCCTTGCCTAATCAGACATTAAGTGCCAAAGTAAGTCGAAAAGCAGAAGGCATCGACCCACAAAGTGGAACTTTTGGTGTGGAGTTGAGCTTAAGCGATGCAAAAATTCAGGGGCTTGCTGCGGGCTTATTTGGTAAGGCCACCATTATTCCAACTAAAACCAGCAGCGGTTATACCATTCCGTACGACGCCCTTTTAGATGGTGGTGAAAACGAAGGTTATGTTTTTATTACCAACGACAATAAAACGGCCCAAAAAGTTAAGGTTCAGTTAGGAGCTATACAGAACGATAAAATTACCATTAGTGGCGGCTTAGAAAATGCATCAGGCTTAATTGTTTCGGGAAGTGCTTATTTAACTGATGGATCGAAGATTAAGGTGGTAAAATAATACTAAAGCTGAAAGACCAAAGACTAAAGTAAGAAGAGCTGAAAGACTAAAGCAGAAAGACTAAAGCTGAAAGCAGATTAGCGCTGAAAATCGGTGTAATCACTCAAATCTGTGAAATCACCCCCCAGAGGAAAAGAAAGTATAAACATCATAGCTAAGAAGATGAAAATATCAGAATACGCTGTAAAAAATTACCAGTTTACGCTAATCATGGTGCTCATGGTGTTGGCGCTGGGCATTACCACTATATTTAACATGCCGCGGTCGGAAGATCCGGATATGAATGCGCCAAATTACCCGGTTGTAGTAGTGTATCCGGGTGCAAGTCCGAAGGATATGGAAGAGCTGGTGGTAAAACCTTTAGAAAAAACCATTTATGGCCTGGATGATATCAAGAACATTAAAACCACAATCCGCGACGGACTGGCTGTAATTTTTGTAGAGTATAAGTATGCCGTAAATGTAGATGATAAATACCAGGAGCTGGTGCGCGAGGTAAACAGTGAACGGGCTAACCTTCCACAGGAAATTTACAGTATGGAAGTGCAAAAAGTTTCTCCATCGGATGTAAATGTATTGCAGATTGCACTCGTTTCCGAAAATGCATCGCGCGATAAACTGAAAACCAAAGCTGAAGATTTACAATCAGAATTGGAGAAAATCCCGTTCTTGAAAAACGTAGAAATTATGGGGTTGCCCGATCAGTTGGTTCGGGTTGATTTAAACCTCGAAAAACTGGCGCAGCTGCACATTCCGGTTACTTTTATTGCCAATGCCATTCAAAGCGAAGTGGCCAATATCCCAGGTGGAAGTGTAAATGCTGGCACCAAATCGTTTAACATTAAAACCAGTGGCAACTATCAGAATATCGATGAAATTAAAAATACCGTTGTTTTTAGTGGCAACGGAAAAAACACCGCTTTAAAAGATGTAGCTAATGTGTATTTCGATTATTCACAAGAAAAAGACATTACCCGCTTAAACGGACACCGGTGTGTTTTTGTGGTGGCTGCGCAAAAATCGGGCGGAAACATTACTGCTGCTCAAAAAGCCTATTTACCGGTAATCGAAAAATTCAGGAAAACTTTACCTGCCAATATCGATCAGCAGTTAATGTTCGATCAGGCCGATAATGTAAACAGTCGGCTGGGTGGTTTAGGTGCCGATTTTATGATTGCCATTTTATTGGTTTTGGTTACGCTTTTACCTTTGGGTACACGCGCCTCGATCGTGGTAATGGTTTCTATTCCGCTTTCGTTAGCCATTGGTGTAGTTTTGTTAAGTGTTTTAGGCTTTAGTTTAAACCAGCTGAGTATTGTTGGTTTAGTGGTGTCGCTGGGATTGCTGGTTGATGATAGTATTGTGGTGGTCGAAAACATAGAACGCTGGATGCGCGACGGACATAGCCGGTTAGAAGCTACGCTGAAAGCGACGAAGCAAATTGGCATGGCCGTAATGGGCTGTACAGCTACGCTGATTATCGCTTTTATGCCTTTGATGTTTTTACCCGAAGCATCGGGCGAGTTTATCAGGAGTTTGCCTGTAGCCGTAATCTGCTCGGTTATTGCTTCCATGTTGGTGGCCTTAACTGTAGTACCTTTTTTATCGAGCAAATTGTTAAAACCACATGCCGATGCTAATGGCAATATTTTCTTGCGCACTTTGCAGAAAATTATCCACGGCTCTTATTCCAAATTGTTGGATAAGGCACTGGCTAAACCCATTTTGACCATTGTAATTGCCGTGGCCATTTTTGCAGGTTCTATTATGCTTATTCCGGTTATTGGGTTCAGCTTATTCCCGGCCTCAGAAAAGCCGCAGTTTTTGATCAATATTTCTACCCCTTTACAATCGAACCTCAATTATACCGATTCGGTTACTAAAGCCATTGAAAAGGAATTGAAAAAGATTCCCGAAGTCAGGTATTTTGCATCCAATGTTGGGAAGGGTAATCCACGGATTTATTACAATGTATTGCCTCAAAATGAGCGTACCGACTTTGCCGAACTTTTTGTGTTGTTGCAACCCGATATAAAATCCGACCGCAAAATCGAAATCATCGAAATGCTGCGTAAAAAATGGACACCTTACCCTGGTGCTAAAGTAGAAGTTAAAGATTTTGAACAGGGACAGCCTATTATTTCACCGGTTGAAGTGCGTTTGCTTGGCGATAATTTAGATACCTTAAGAAACATTGGTGGCCGGGTAGAAAATATGTTGCTTAAAACTGCCGGAACCATTTATGTAAACAATCCGCTTAAAAACTTAAAATCCGATATTAAAGTCGATATCAATAAAGATAAGGCACAGGCGTTGGGTATCCCGACGGTGAATATCGACCGTACTGTTCGCATGGCTGTAGCAGGTTTGGAAGTAGGCAAATTCATTAACCCCAAATCTAATGGTGATGATTACAACATCCTGCTTACCACCAGGCGCCCATCATACCCCGATTTAACGGTTTTCAATAACCTGCACATCAATAATAACCAGGGTACATCCATTCCGTTACTGCAGGTGGCTTCGTTAAAGCTCGAAACTTCGCCTTTAAGTATTAACCACTACAATAAAACGCGTACCATTTCGGTAAATGCTTTTGTACAGAAAGGCTTTTTAAATGATAAGGTGATTCAGGATGTAGAGGCGCAGATGAAGAACCTGAAACTGCCCGATGGTTATACCTTCGAAATGGGTGGCGAAATAGAAAGCCGGAACCAATCTTTTGGTGGCTTTGGTAGTATACTGCTGGTTACGCTTTTCCTTTTTATTGCCGTGTTGGTGTTAGAGTTTAAAACCTTTAAAAGTACGCTCATTGTACTTTCGGTTATTCCACTGGGTATTGTAGGGGCTGTGCTTGCACTGATGGTTACAGGCAATTCGCTATCGTTTGTGGCAACCATTGGTATTGTGGCTTTGGCAGGTATTGAAGTGAAAAATACCATTCTTCTGGTCGATTTTACCAACCAATTGCGTGCCGAAGGAATGCCTTTGAATCAGGCCATTGAAGAAGCAGGCGAAATCAGGTTCCTGCCAATTATTTTAACCACCTTTACAGCCATTGGAGGTTTGCTGCCTATCGCACTTTCCAGCAATCCGCTTATTTCGCCACTGGCCATTGTAATGATTGGTGGTTTAATCAGTTCTACCTTATTATCGCGTATTGTAACGCCGGTGGTTTATAAATTAATGCCGCCAAGGGTAGAAGCGAATGAGGAGGTTTAGAGCTTAGGTTACCTGATTTTTTTTGAGCAGTCGGTGAGGATACCGACCACTAGGAAGGTCTCTAGTGGTTGGTGTCTCCACGAGTCACATTAAATAATATAAGTGCATATCTCCAAATTATTGATATTTTAGAGGATCAAATTAAAATCTAAAATGCGCCACCTCTCCAAAAGCTTCCTGTTATTTTTATCGTTTTCCTTTTTTTGCGTGAGTACCGCTTTGGCTCAAAAGGTAATTAAAGGTCGTGTACTAAACGAAAGTGATAAGGGTCTCGAATCAGTATCCATTTATCACCATCAGCTACTGATAGCATTAACCGATAACGAGGGCAATTTTAGCGTTAAAATCGATTCGCTGAACAAAGGGCAATCGCTTTCTTTTAGTTCCGTTGGTTATGAGAGCCGTTCCGTTAAGGTTGATGAAAGTACGAGTAGCAACGCCGGTTTTATTGTTAAATTGAAAGACAAGTATGTTAAGCTAAACGATGTGCAGATTTATTCGCCAACTTTTGTACAAACTTTGATTAAAAACGGTTTAGCTCACCTTGGCGATACTGGTGTGGTAAGCAAGAATCTGATTTGCAGGCAATATCTGGTCAGAGATGGAAAATACAAAACCTTTGCCGAAGGTGTTTTTAACCTGCATACCGATGAGTATAAAAATGATATACGCTTACAATTAAACGGATTAAGAAGGCTCGATAAATTAAGGGGAGGCACTTCAGGTAGTTTTCAGGTTAACTATGCGGTTGATTTAAGGGTTGAGCTTAAATGTTATTTTGTAACCAATTTTAACGAAAACCTGTTAAACGATGACAATGAATACGAAATTGAAGGCCAGGTAGAGTATGAAGGCGTAAAATGCTATAAAATCTCTTTCAATAAGATTAAAAATCTGGTTTACCGGAGCCGCAATGGCTGGGTGTATATTACGGTCGACGGGCACTTGATTAAAGGTATGGAAAGTAATGTAGCAACCATTAATAAAAGTATGATCTGGATAAATAGGCAAAATTATGAGTTGAAAAATGGTCAGTCGCACCTGGCTTCTACCTATTTAAAATGTAACGTTGTGGCCGGATTATTCTCTGCCGGAGAGCCTTCAGCAGAAATGGAACTTATCTTTCTGGATGATATTGATCCCTTGCAGAAAAACAGCAATAATTTCTCGACGGTTAAATTACGGCAGGATTTTTATAAATACCCTAAGAAAAATGACGCTGAGTTTTGGCAGGCACTGTATCAAAAGCATCACTTAAGTATCCCGGCAATTATTGTTGAAACGTATAAATCAGATAAGCCGATTGAATTGCAGTTTTAGTTACTGGCTTTAAGGCGGTCGTTGCGACACCGACCGCTAGGAATGTCTCTAGTGGTTGGTGTCTCCACCAACCACATTAATCATGCAATAAGCTTATCTATCGCTCCGCTCTTCCATATTCAAATCCGTATCGAACGGGCTTTTGGTAAAAGGATAAATGGTTTGTTTCACAAATCCTTTCGGGTAGGCGGCTTCATGCACTCCGGTTCCGGCTGGCCACTCTTTGCCCGGTAAATAATAGGTGCCAAAAATCATGTCGATAAATGGAAATATCGAAGCAAAATTATGCCCGTAATATTTGGGGTCTTCGCAATGGTGCCAATGGTGGTATTGCGGGGTTGTGAAAATATATTTTAGCGGTCCGAAATTAACGCGTGTGTTGGCGTGGATTAGAACTGCATGAATGGCAATGAAAATAATATAAACATTAAAAACCGTCGATGAAAAGCCTAAAATATACAACGGAATAAAAGTCATGGCGCGGGTAAAAAAGATATCGATAAAGTGTGTGCGGCTTCCGGCCAGCCAATCCATGTTCTGGGTAGAGTGGTGTATGGAGTGAAAACGCCACAAAGCCACTCTGGTATGGAAAAAACGGTGTGCCCAATACTGAAATAAATCGGTACTGAAGAAAGCCAGAAACAAAGCCAGGGCAAAAGGCAGGCTTTGCACCCAGGTATGGATTTTATCTAAGCCCATCCAACCAAAAAACAACACTGCAGGTTTTTGTGTAACAATACCAAAAAACTGGATAAATAAATGACTGATCACAAAGTAGGTTAAATCCGTACGCCACTCTTCGTGAAACTTGGTTTGGTTGGTGTTTTTTGGGAAAAACAATTCCAATGGGACAAAAATAGCCACCATTAACAGTAAATCCAAAATCATCCAGTCTAAACCAAAATGCCAGTTCGATTTAACTACATCCCTGCCTTCAACGGTAACTGCGCCCAGTAATACAGCAAAAGCAGCCAGTAAAAAGCCTGGCCAGGCCCACTTTAATTTTTTACTTAAAACAATACTTAGCGCCGAAAAGAAAAAAGCAGCAATAACACCACCCAGCATCATTACTTCAACACTGTCTTTGGTGTAAATTTCACGGAATTCGGGGGTGGTCAATTTCTCGGGATAATGGAAACAAAGGATACCGAGTAAAGCCAAAACGGCTAAAAATATTGAAATGTAGCCGCTAATCTGACCCTGACCAACTACTAAGCGCTTATTTGGAGACATTTAATTATGTTTTGATAGAACAACAAGTATAAAAATAAAATTCAGGCTTATCAATTTAAATCACACCAGTGTTGAAAAGGATATTGATTTGGCAAACATTTTTAACCACAACAGGTTCATTTAACAGGCATTGCCAAAAGCATTGCAGTTCTTTTTTAAATAATCAGTATTTTTGAAAACACGACACTATGCTAGTTAATTATTTACGTCTTCTGCTGCTCCCTTTCTCATTGGTTTATGCTATGGCCGTTGTACTTCGGAAAAAGCTATACGATTGGGGCATAATGCGCAGCGTATCGTTCAATTTACCGGTAATTTGTGTCGGCAACCTGGCAGTTGGAGGCTCCGGAAAAACACCTACTACCGAATATCTGGTAAGATTGCTGTCGGATTATAAAGTGGCTATTTTAAGCAGGGGGTACGGTCGTAAAACCAAAGGCTTTATCCTGGCCGATGACCATGCTACTGCCGAAACCATTGGCGATGAACCTTTACAGTACTACCAGAAATTTAAACAGGTTACCGTGGCCGTGTGCGAAGACCGTGTGGCAGGGGTAAAGCAGCTGGAAAACAATCACGATATCATTATCCTGGATGATGCCTTTCAGCACCGCGCCATTAAAGCAGGTTTTAACATATTGCTTTTCGAGTTCAGGAAACTGGGTACTTTGCAGTTTTTATTACCTGCGGGGAATTTAAGGGATGTTTTTGCTTCGCGCAAACGGGCCGATGTACTTTTGGTTACCAAATCGCCGGTGCCTTTATTGCATGTAGCCCAGCAAGCTTCGATAAACGAACTGCAGCCCAATAATAACCAGCCAGTATTGCATGCCTATTTAAAATATGGCCAGTTGCAGCACCTGTACCGCGACGAAAGCAGGCCGCTCGAATCGATTAAGGATTTTGAAGTTTTCCTGCTTACCGGTGTTGCTAATCCGGCACCTTTAATAGAAGAACTGCAAAAACATACGCAGACCATTAAACACGAGGCATTTCGCGATCATTATGCCTTTAAACAAGCCGACATTAGTAAGTTAAGAACAGCTTTTGAGGCTGGAATAAAAAAAGAAAAAATCATCATCACAACAGAAAAGGATAGCAAACGTTTAAGAGCTACCGGATTTGAAGATTTACTGGTAAATTTACCTGTATATTATTTACCCATTGAGGTTGAATTATTTGAAGAAGATAAGATTACCTTTGACGAACTCATTTTAAATTATGTTAAGAGCAATAGAAGAAACCGTTGAATATATAAAACGTAAAACAGAAAATTTTAAGCCAGAAATAGGCATTGTTTTAGGCACTGGTTTGGGTGGTTTAGTAAAAGATATCGAAGTAGAGCACCAGCTCATGTACTCCAATATCCCAAATTTTCCAATTTCTACTTTAGAATTTCACAGCGGCAAACTCATTTTTGGTACCTTAAACGGAAAGAAAATTGTGGCTATGCAGGGACGTTTGCACTATTACGAAGGTTATAGCATGCAACAGATTACCTTCCCTATACGCGTAATGAAGGGTTTGGGCATCGAAAACCTGATTGTTTCTAACGCTGCTGGCTCTTTAAACCCTGAGTTTAGGAAGGGTGATTTGATGATTATCGAAGATCACATTAATCTGCAACCCGATAACCCGTTGAGAGGTCTAATTGAAAGCGAACTGGGACCACGGTTTCCGGATATGAGTCAGCCTTACAAGCGCTCTATCATTGCCAAAGCTTTAGAAATAGCCAAAGATGTTGATGTGAAATGCCACAAAGGTGTTTATGTAGCCGTTTCTGGTCCTAATTTAGAAACCAAAGCCGAGTATAAATACCTGCGTTTAATTGGTGCCGATGCGGTAGGGATGAGTACCGTACCCGAAGTAATTGTGGCCAACCACGCTGGTTTACCTGTTTTTGCTATTTCGGTGTTGACCGATGAAGGTTTTCCGGAAGATTTACAACCTTTTAATTTAGACGAAATTTTAGAGGCTGCAGCTAAGGCCGAGCCTAAAATGACCGAAATTTTAACCCGCTTAATTGCCGAACTGTAAGATGCGTAATATTGTTCAAATCTGTTTTTTAGTCGTGATGCTTTTGGGTATTAACAAAGCCTTTGCTCAGGATTTAAAAACAAGTGTTGGTACCAATAAAGAACTCGATTCGGTTAGAAAAAAGCTTGATGGGGGAAAGGATTCGGTAGTTTTTACAGCGAAATATATTCGTTTTACTAAACTGTCTTTAACCAAAGATAGTATTGTGCTGTTGCCACTCGATACCTCTACTGTTAATATTCAGAATTACAGTCCGCTTTTACAACCTACGCACCCTACCATCAGCAATGGTAATATGGGGCTTTCGGCCAGGTCTTTGTTGTTTGAACCCAGCAAGCGCATTGGTTTCGATGTGGGCTTTCATTCGCTCGATTATTATGCTTTAACGCCCGAAGATATCATTTACTACCAGGCCCGGACACCTTTTACCAGCTTATATTTTGTAAGTGCTGGCCAGAAAGAGCAACTTTTCAGGGCTATCCATACCCAAAATGTTAAGCGCAACTGGAATGTGGGTGTAAACTTTAACCGTGCCGATTCAAAAGGTTTTTATGCCCGACAACGTGGCGATAACTTAAATGTGGCCGTATTTTCATGGTACCAATCGCCAAGCAAACGTTATAACATGTGGGCTTCGGCAATTTTTAATACCATGCGTGGTTATGAAAATGGATCGGTAGCCTCTGCCAGCCAGATATTTAGTCCCGATTATGCAACCATCAGCCGGGATGCGGAGCCTGTAAATCTTTCAGCATCGCGAAATATTTATAAGAAAAATACCCTGTTTTTAAAGCAGACCTATTATGTTGGCCGGATTGATACCTCTGCCAATGCCAATAATTCGGTTTTGCCAACCAATAAGGTTACTTATACTTTAGAGTACAATACCAACACCTACGATTTTTTTAAAAACGAAACCGATGTAAGAAATGTGCTGCCACCAGGAATTGCCAGTACCACCTTTACCAACGATTCGACCCGTGTGCTGCACATTAAAAATGAGTTTATTTACAGCTTCTTTTTGAGGCCAAAAAATTCGTCGGTAATTAAAAATGAGTTAAAGGTTGATGCCGGGATCAGGCACGAATATTTTAAACATGAATTTTTAGGGCTTAAGCTAGATGGTACCAGCTATGAGCAAAGTCGTGCTTCCTACCAAAATATTACGGTTTTGGGTGCTGCGGGCTATCGTTTCTCAACCAATATCGATTTTAATTTAGATTTGCAGCAAATTTTGCAAGGCGAAAATGCCGGCGATTATCTGTATGAGGCCAAAAGTAAAATTCTTTTAGGTAAAACCATTGGCCGGATAGAACTTGGAGCTTATGCGCAGAACCAAAGCCCGGCAGCGATTTACGATTATTACCACGGTAACCATTACAAATGGACCAATAACGATTTTAAAAATACCAAAATCTTAAATCTGTCTTTCAATTACATTAACGATAAATACGACCTTACGGCTGGTGCAAAATATTTCTTAACCAGCAATTACCTGTATTTTGCCGCCGATCACAGCAACGGAACAACAGCTATTCTGCCTAAACAGGCTACTGCAGATATCAGCTTAATCAGGATTGATGTATTAAAGAAATGGCGCTTTGGTAAGTTCGCTTTAGAAAACTACATAGCCTACCAAAAAACCGATAAAAACGCGGTTTTAAGAACACCCGAAATTTATACCTATAACAGCATTTATTTTAATAATACCTTTTTTAAGGTGCTGAAAGCAAATATCGGGTTTGATGTGCGCTACAATTCGGAGTATGCCAACTATTTATATTCGCCGGCTACCGCGCAGTTTTATATTGATGAGGAAAATCCGGTCAACTTGCAATCGAAACCAGTTGTGGATGTATTTTTTAAGGCAAATTTAAGACGGGCTAATATTTTCGTTAAATACGATTTCGTAAACCAGGGCCTTTTCCAAAAGGGATATTTTACGGTAAACCGTTACCCCATGCAAGATGCCTTACTGAAATTTGGCGTAAGCTGGAATTTTTACGATTAGGCAACGCAATCAAAAAGCATAAAAAAACCTTCCGGATATGACATCCGGAAGGTTTTTGTTTTTCATAGGTATTGTAATGATTAGAATGAATAACCAACCGTAAATCCTAACACACGGTTAGTGAATTTGTTAGTGTTAGCCTGTCTGTCTTTTGGAGTCAAATCAGATAAACCTAAACCATAGTTAGCACCTACAAGGAAACCAGATGAGTTACGATAAGTTAAACCAAAGTTTGCACCAAAATCAGTACTGCTCTGATCTTTATCGTTTGCACTCCCGAAACTTAAATCATTATCACTGCTAGAAGTAGTGGTTGCGCTGGTGTTATTGTTGCTGTTGGCAACTGTTGTGGTCACAGTACCTTTGTTTTTACCCGAAATGTTAAATCCGATATATGGACCAGCACTAATTTGTACCGCACCAGCCTCACCAGTTGGGATGTTAAATACCGCATTTACTGGTACTTCGATGGCCATTACATTGGTTTTAAAAGAATTGGTTGTTGTAGTGGTAATTGCTCCTACAGTATTTACATTAGTACCTTCAAATTTAACGCCTTTGTTTTGCAACGAAATTCCTGGTTGGATAAAGAAGTTATTGGCCACACCAAAATCGCCGAAAGCAGTAACATTATAACCAATATTGTTTTTAGCATTATCGTTGTAAGCAGCTTCATTATCTCCGCTCGAATGAACTTTTGCTAAGTTAACACCCGCTTTAATTCCGAACCTTGAAGTAGTACCCGTAGTTGATTGCGCAAATGCACCTGTTGCTAATAAAATAACCGATGCGCTTAATAATAACTTTTTCATAATATTTTTCTTTTAGAAAGATCTTGTTTAAAAAAATCAGGTTTTTACCTGTTGTTAATTACAAGCCTCATTTCCAAAAGCTGTGCCAAAGTATCAAGTGTGTTACAAATCGCTTTGTAAAGCATTGGTTTACAGAGCGGTATTTGGTTCGATTTAGTATAATTACGGTGTCGCTACGCGTAATAGATTTTTGTTCTCTATTGTATACATAACAGGAATATGGGCCGAAATCAGGTGGTTTTTAGCCTAAATTTGGGTAATGCCAGAAAATGATTATTGCAGAAATTATGTTTTTTGGGGTTTCTTTTTGGCCGCAGGGAAAAGTACATTGTTTAAAATAAGGCGGTATCCGGGCGAGTTGGGATGCAGGTTTAAATCTGTTGGCGGATCGCCCACAGCATGTTGGTAATCTTCCGGATCGTGGCCGCCATAAAAGGTAAACTGGCCTTTACCAATTTCGCCATGCAGGTATCGCACCTCTGCAGCGCCTTTATTTTCGCCTAAAACCGTTACACTTGTTTTTACCAGGCTCTTTCTAAAAGCAGTGGTTTGCCCCATAAAGCCTTTAATTACCTTATCGTGGTCTTGGGTAAGCATGGTTGGCACCAAATCCCACTTGGCCGAAAAATCGAAAAGTGTAAAATAATCGTTGGTTTGGTTTAGGGTGCGGGTTTGCGTAGCGTCGATATCCGAGAACTCATAATTCATGGGGTTGTTATCGAGCTTAAAATTCTGAAAAGCCAGTGTTTTATTAAAATCAAGTTTCGATTGCGCATTCGGGTCGGCGGCGTCACCATCAAACATTTGTGCGCAAATATCTACGCCTTCGGCGGCCAGGGCAATATCAAAACTATCGGTACCCGAGCACATGGCAAATAGGAAACCACCACCAGCACAGTACTCTTTAATGTGTTTGGCTACAGCCAGTTTCATTTCCGAAACCTTTTTATAGCCCATCCGTTTGGCTAAAGCCTCCTGGTTTTTTACATCTTCCTGGTACCATGTGGCGTACCTGAAATTGGCCCAAAAACGACCATACTGACCTGTAAAATCTTCGTGGTGCAGGTGCAACCAATCGTATTTGCTCAGTTTATCCTGCAAAATATCGTCATCGTATATTACATCGTAGGGTATTTCGGCATAAGTTAAAACCAAGGTAACGGCATCATCCCAGGGCAATTTGCTTTTGGGCGAGTAAACGGCAATTTTTGGTGTTTTTTCCAGTTTTACCATCTCCATGTTTACCGATGGATCGCTGATTTCGTTTAACAGGCTCACCACCTTACCGTCGGCCATTACCTCGTATGATACGCCTCTGATTTTCAATTCGTCTTCTACCGCTTTATTGTATTTGATCAGAAAACTGCCGCCGCGGTAATTTAAAAGCCAATCTACTTCAACCTGTTTGCTAATGGTCCAGTAGGCTATACCATACGCTTTAAGGTGGTTCTTCTGGTCTTCATCCATATAAATTAACAACGACGAAGCCTTAAGACCCATTGAGCAGAGCAGACAGATGAGGAGGATATAATATTTCTTTGCCAAAACCGATTTACTTAAAATACTAAAATACCTCATTTATACTGGATAGAAAAATTTAATGGTGTTATAAGTTATACAATTTTGTTATTTTTGCCCTCTACTTAAAAAATACTTTGTTATTTTAAGCAGGCAGATTTAAAAAAATAGTACCGATATTAAGATGAGTAAAGCAATAATAAAAACAGAAAAAGGCGATATGACCGTAGAATTCTACGATAACGATGCGCCAAAAGCCGTTGCAAACTTTAAAAAATTAGCTAAAGAAGGCTTTTATGATGGAATAACCTTTCACCGTGTAATTCCAAACTTCGTAGTTCAGGGTGGATGTCCGAATTCAAAAGATCCTGCTACTGCACATTTAGCAGGTACTGGTGGTCCGGGTTACAAAATCGATTGCGAATTAGATGGCGATAACCAATATCACGATCGTGGTGTTTTATCAATGGCACATGCTGGCCGCAACACTGGTGGTTCGCAGTTTTTTATCTGCCACAGCAGAACGAACACTGCACACTTAGACCGTAACCACACTTGTTTTGGTAAAGTTATCGAAAATGTAGATCTTGTTGATGATATCCGTCAGGGCGATAAGATTGTAAATATTGAAGTTTTAGAAGATTAAAAATAGATAAGAGATTTGAGACATCAGATTTGAGACTTGATTGCTCTGATTGATGCTTCTATCTCATTTAATAATTGAACAGGGAGTTTTAGGTATTTGATTTGAGCAATTTCTCATGTCTCATATCTAGAATCTCAAATCTCAAAAAAAAGTATGAACTTAAGAGGAATTGTTGCCGTATCTGGCAGACCGGGTTTATTTAAACTGGTTGGACAAAATAAAGTAGGTTACATTTTAGAAAGCTTAGATGCACAAAAAACTAAAATTGTAGCCAATATCACCAATACAAAATTAGCTTCGTTAGAAGATATTACGGTTTATGGTGAAGAAGAAGAAATTAAACTGGCTGATATTTTTGCTAAAATTTCGGCTAAAGGAAGCACACCTGATTTAAAAGGCGATTTACGTGCTTATTTTCTTGAAGTAGCCCCGGGCCACGATCAGGAGAAAGTTTATGCTTCGGATATGAAGAAAATTATTACCTGGTATAACTTGCTTAAAGATCTTCCGTTGTTTACAGAAGAAACTCCTGAAACACCGGGAACGCCTGCAGAAGTTAAGTTAGCTGAAGAAAAAACAGCTGATAAAAAAGTAAAAGCTACCGGTGCAAAAGCAGCTGCTGGTGCAAAAGCTACTACTAAAACTTCGGCTCCGGCTAAAAAAGCAAGTATGACGAGTAAAAAAGGCGTTTAAGCTTTTATTACAAAAGGATAAGAAACACCAGGCATTTTGTCTGGTGTTTTTTTATGCGCTTAACCATAATACCAGATTAACCAGCCAATAATCAGCGAAATGATAATGCTGATCCATAAGTATTTGTTGCTGCCGCCCTGGTTGCTTTTGTATCTGTATTGTCGTTTATATTTATCTAATAACATCGTTTCTTTTATTTAATGATGATTTTTATTTCCTGTTTCCATATTCACCCACCTTTTTCATCTTCCTTTTAAGCGTGATGATAAGGTTCGCCTTTCAAAATACTAAATCCGCGGTAAAGTTGCTCTACAAAAAACAACCTGATCATCTGGTGCGAAAAAGTCATATCAGATAAAGAGATTAAACCGTTTGCCCGCTTGTAAATGCTTTCGTCGAAGCCGTAAGGACCGCCAATAATAAAGATTAAATGTTGAATACTGCCAATCATCTGTTTGTTTAAATAATTGGAAAACTCAACCGACGAGTATTTCTTTCCCTTCTCATCCAGCAAAATCACCATATCGCCATTGTTAATTTGTTTGTGCAACAGCTCTGCTTCTTTGGCTTTTTGTTGCGCCTCGCTCAGGTTTTTTACATTTTTTACATCCGGTATGGCCAGAAAACTAAAGTTAATATAATGTTTTAAGCGGTTAATGTATTTATCAATCCCCTCTATTAAATATTTATCTTCGGTTTTGCCAATGGCGATTAGTGTGATCTTCATTTAATATTTTCCCTATCTTTAGAATTTTCGAGATTCAAATATAATGTTAAAATTACAAGCACAGATCATATCAGGTTACGGTGAAAAAATTAAACAGGTTACGGATGGTATAAACGAGACCAAAAAATTAATTGATAAACTTTCTTTGATAAGGGTAGGCTTGTTCCTGGCCGAGATCTTATTTTTTGTTTTACTGGTTCGATCTGCCGATGATGGCTTGCGTACATTGATCCAGATTGCCTTGTTAGTGCCGGTAATGGCCTTTGCCTATGTGGTACGCAAGCAAAGTAAGCTCGATCTCGAAATTGATTACAAAAAACAGCTTTTATGGGTGTACCAGAACGAATGGAATGTTTTAAATGGTATAGAGAACGGTTACGACCACGGTACCGCATTCGAATCTGAAACTCACCCTTATACTTCCGACCTCGATATTTTTGGAAAAGCATCTTTATTTGCATTGTTAAACCGTTGCAGTACCAAAAACGGTAACGATGTACTGGCGAAAAAGCTGGGAGAGAAATCGACACGCGATAACATTTTAAGCCGGCAGGAAGCCGTAAAAGAAATTGTAGCTAAAATTGATGAGACTTACAGCTTCAGGGCCAATTTACACGGCTACGATCCCGATAAAATAGAACAAATTAAAATGCAGCTAAAACTGCAGCTGGGGTCACAACTGGAATTTGTGAAAGGTAAATTTTTGCGCTTTTACGTTAAACTGGTACCTTTTCTGAGTATCGGTTTAATTTTGGCTGCCATTATTATCAGCAGTGCTTTTTGGAAAATACTGGCACTCGTGTTTGTAATCCACACTGGTTGGAATGTGCTGCTAAATGCTAAAATTAGCAAAGTGTTCTACACCTTTGGCGGCAGCTCGGGCTTGTTAAACGGCTATGCCAGCGCTATTTTGTGGACGGAAAGCCAAAACTGGAAGAGCCCGTATATTTTAAATCTTTTCGATTCGCGCATTCCGGTAAGCAAAGAAATTAAAAGTCTGTCAAAAATTATCCAGAATTTCGATGCCCGCCTTAATATTTTAATAGGGGGGATACTCAATGCACTTTTATTGTGGGATTTAAAGTGCTGCATCAATCTCGATATCTGGTACAAATCTTCCTCTAAAGATGTAATTGCTGCGCTGAACCATCTGGGCGATTTTGAAGAACTGATTTCGCTCGCTACAGTAGCCTATAACCAACCCGATTGGGTTTTTCCGGCAGTAGCCGATCAGTTTACCTTAAAAACCGAACAGCTGGGCCACCCGCTTATCCGTCGCGAGCTGAGGGTGGATAATGATTTTTACTTAACCCAAAACCCAACGGTTGATATTGTAACGGGCTCGAACATGGCTGGTAAAAGTACTTTTTTGCGTACCCTCGGTATCAATATGGTTTTGGCTTACTCGGGTGCGCCGGTTTGTGCAAGCAACCTCCAATTATCTGTTTTTTCGATTAATACCTACATGCGGATTAAAGACTCGCTGAACGAAAGTACCTCGACTTTTAAAGCAGAACTAAACCGCCTGAAAATGATTTTAGAAAATGTGGTAAGCGATAAAGATACTTTAGTGTTGATTGACGAAATGCTGCGCGGTACCAACAGCCGCGATAAATATCTGGGATCGAAAGTATTTGTAGAAAAACTGATTGCCGAAAAAACACCTGCGCTCTTTGCAACGCACGATTTACAGCTGGCAGATCTGATTAACGATTACCCAACTGAAGTACGAAATTTCCATTTCGACATCCAGATTAGCCACGGCGAAATGAAATTTGATTACCTGCTGAAACAAGGCCCCTGCAAGACTTTTAATGCCGCTATTTTACTAAAGCAGATTGGGTTGACTTTAGATTAGTGTGGCAAGTTCTGACTTTTTAAGCTTATTATTATGAAAATCCTTATTTTATCTTGCTTTTTCTTTTTGATCGGATTAATAAATAGCTATGGTCAGGTTGATACGCTGCTTGATATTGGATCGCATAAACTACATATTAAAATATTAAAAGGTAAAGGAGATCCGATATTGTTCGAATCGGGTGGCGCACTCGATGCAAGACAATGGGATTCTATTTCAAATGTGCTTTACAAAAGGTTAAATGCAACAATCATAACTTATGACCGTCAAGGTTTTGGAAAAAGTGGATTAGATACTTCGAAATATACCATTCTAAATGAAGTGAAAGGCTTAGAAACTGCAATCAAAAAATTAGGGTATGCAAATAAAAATATATTATTGGTTTGCCATTCTTTAGGAGCATTCTATTCTAGTCTTTATGCGTTCAGACACCCTGACCTTGTTAAGGGGATTGTAATGTTAGACCCTAGACTACCCTCACTTGCCGATATGAGGTTTGCAAGAAGTATATTTGCACAAATTAAACGCAGTGACTTTAGACAAGAGGATATTGGCTTATACTATGTTTTAGCCCGAATGGAAAAAAATAGTGATTTTATGAGGGAAAAAAATATACCTTCTCATATACCAATACTAGGTGTAATGGCAGAACAAGGACCGTTTGACGACAAGGAAGAAAATGATAGGTTTCAATCAGATTTGAGGTATCTTATAGAAAAAAGAACAGAGGCATATTTGGCTCATGCGCAGGGCAGTTCACATAATATTCCGCATGATAAACCAGAAATGGTTATTTCAGAGATCTCAAATTTTTACAGCAAATATCTGAGTCAATCTAGATGGAAATAAATAATATTAAGGCTTAATTCTATATCAATTAAACCTATTATCCCGGTATTGTTTAGGCGAAATTCCCATCACGCTTGAAAAAAGCCGGCTAAAATAGTAAGGATCGTTAATACCGATTTTCTGCGCAATCTCGTTAATTCTCAGGTTGGTAAAAAGCAGGTATTGCGTGGTCGTCTGTATTTTGAGCTGGTTAAAGTAATCAATAGGCGAGGTGCCTGTTTTCTTCTTAAATATGGCCGATAAATGTGAAGGGGAGAGGCAAACCTCCAGCGCCATTTCTTTTAAACTCATCATCTTTTCAATATTGTTCCGCATTAAATCAATAGTTTCTTCTACTTTATCCGGTACTATTGCCTTATCGTTTGCAATGTGCTTGTCGGCATAAATAAACTCGCCAATATATTGGTGGAAACAGAGGTTGGCATAAATCATATTCTCGCGGCTAAAGCCTCTTTCCAGCCTGTTGTAAATGGTATTAAAAAGGGTATTGCGTTCTTCACTAAAACCACCGTAGGCTTTATGGTTTTGCATTTGCTCAACCAAAAGGTCGGCTCCGGAGCCTGCAAAGTGAAACCAATAAATAGTCCATGGTAAAACAGGGTCGGCTTGGTAAATGTGTGCTGTTTTTTTGGGAATAATCATAAAATTGCCTGCCTCCATCCGGTAATTAATGTTTTCGACCATTACATTCCCTTTTCCTTCAAAACAATAAATTAAAATGTGTTGCTCTGCACCGTTAATTCTTTTGCGGTAATGGTTCAAAGCCTTCGGATAATAGCCAATATTGGTAATGTATAAATTATTGATGATTTCATTGTGAACACATTGTTTGGTAAGCACATTTCTGGGCACAATAATGGATTTCTGATCCTCAAAACCGTCTTTTTTTCTTACTGGCTGTTTTTCCATCCGTTTTTTCTTTGGTGCAATTGTATGTCAAAATAGTAATATAATCCATCTTTTGCGCAAGTTAATGCATTTTTGTGCTTTGCATTTTTATTGAACTTTGATTTTAAAGGAATTAGGAGCCTGATTAAGTTTAGCCAGATATAAGTTGCAATAGTAATTTAAGCCATTTAAAAGGCATAATTACCGCGGGTTAATAGTCCGTATTAAATACACACACACAAATGTTATTGAAGAGGAAAATACTTTTTGCATCAGTTTTTACACTGATTGTTATCGGTTTAATTGCTTTTTCGCTTTTTTCTGCAGAGAAAGCAATCGATTTTAATTCGCAGGTTAAACCCATTCTCAATAAAAAGTGCATTGCCTGCCATGGTGGTGTTAAGCAACAGGGCGGCTTTAGCGTGCTGTTTAGGGAAGAGGCTTTGGCCAAAACCAAAAGCGGTAAACCAGCCATTATCCCCGGTAACCCCGAAGACAGCGAATTTATTAAACGCCTGAAATCTAACGATCCTGAAGAAAGGATGCCTTACAAACACCCTGCTTTAAATAACGAAGAAATAGACATACTGAGCGACTGGATTAAACAAGGTGCTAAATGGGGCAACCACTGGGCTTATGTTAGTGTTAAGCAAACAGCAGTTCCAGATGTAGATAATGATTGGGTGCGTAACGATCTGGATAAATTTATTTTTGCCAAACTCGAAGAAAATAAACTGGCGCCAGCTAAAACAGCTGATAAGGCTACTTTACTGCGTAGGGTGAGTTTAGATTTGATTGGTACCTATCCATCAGATCAACTGGCAAAATATTACCTCAATAGCAAAGACGAAGCAAAAGCTTATAGCATTTTGGTTGATAGCTTGCTGGCTTCGCCCAAATTTGGCGAACGCTGGGCTTCGATGTGGCTCGATGTTGCCCGTTATGCCGATACCAAAGGTTACGAGAGCGATCCAAACCGGAATATATGGAGCTATCGCGATTGGGTAATTAAAGCCTACAATGCAGATATGCCTTACGATAGGTTTATTACTGATCAGATTGCGGGCGATTTATTCGCTAATCCAACAGATGCGCAGTATATAGCCACTGCGTTTAGCCGCAACACCCCAACTAACGATGAAGGCGGAACCAATAACGAAGAATTTAGAACGGCGGCAGTGCTGGATCGGGTAAACGCCACCTGGGAAGGATTAATGAGTACCACTTTTTCTTGTGTTCAGTGCCACAGCCATCCTTACGATCCTTTTAAACACGATGAATATTATAAATTCATGTCGTATTTTAACAATACCCGCGATGAAGATGTATCGGCAGAATACCCTTTGCTTAAAAACTTTAACGATAGCCTAAAAAATGAGCTCAATCAGTTAACAGGCTGGGTTAAAACCGTAGCCGGTAAAGAAAGGGCGGCTGAGGTTGAGTTATTTTTAAAAACCGGACAGCCAGCCATTAACTCTACCACGGCCGATGAGCTGGTAAATTCGGTAATTGGCAATCATAACATTGCGTTGTTCTTTAAAAACAGTTCATCGGCCAGGTTAAAATCGGTTAACCTCGATGGTGTTGATGAGCTCATATTGCGCTACAATTGCAGCAAGCCTGATGGTACCATGAGCCTGCATTTGGGTTCGCCTAATGGGCCGACACTCAAATCGTGGAAAGTGCCACAAAGCCAGGGCTACCAAAATGTAACTGTCGATTTTGCTAAGCAAAGTGGTGTGCATGATGTGTACCTGAAATATAGCAATGCTTCGGTAAAAAATCCGGATGAATTTATGGTCTACTTTGATTGGTTTTATTTTACCAAACAGTTTCCCGGAAAAGATAAACCCGAGTATTTAGCCAAAAAGAAAACCTTTACCGATTTAATGAATGTGCAGGTACCAACAACCCCGGTTATGGTCGAAAACCCCTTAAGCATGCAGCGTAAAAACTATGTGTTTGAGCGTGGCGCATGGACTTCGAAAGGTAAAGAAGTAAAAGTTGGGGTACCCAATTCGCTGGCTTTTGCCATGCCTAAAAATGCACCCGATAACAGAATGGGACTTGCCATGTGGCTTACCGATAAGCGAAATCCGCTGGTATCTAGAACCATGGTAAACCGTTTATGGGAGCAGTTGTATGGCGCTGGTTTGGTAGAAACCTTAGAAGATATGGGTACGCAGGGTATGGCACCCACCCACCAGGAACTGCTCGATTTTATGGCCTACCAGTTTATGCACCAGTATAATTGGAGCGTTAAAAAAATGCTGAAAGAAATGGTGATGATGGCCACTTACCGGCAGGATAGTAAAGTAACCGAAGAGCTAAAAGAAAAAGACCTTTTTAATAAATTTTATGCGCGCGGTTCTAGGGTGAGGTTAAGTGCCGAGCAGATCAGAGACCAAAGCTTAGCTGTTTGCGGTGTGTTAAGCAATAAAATGTACGGTCCACCGGTAATGCCATGGCAACCCGAAGGGATATGGTTTTCGCCATATAACGGAGCAAAATGGCGCACCAGCGCAGGGGAGGATGAATACCGCAGAGGCATATATACTTATTGGAAGCGCACAGCGCCATATCCATCATCTATTGCTTTCGATGGCGCATCGAGAGTGGTTTGCAGTCCGCGGCGTATTCGCACCAATACGCCGTTGCAGGCCCTGGTAACCTTAAACGATAGTGTTTATATTGATTTAGCCAGAAAATTAGCCTTGCGGATGGAAAAGGTAGGCGGAAATACCAACGCGGCCAAAATTTCGAAAGGATATGAACTGATGTTGTATAAAACTATCCCGCAAAACCGGTTAAAAGTATTTGAAGAACTGTATACCAAAGCCCTGCAGGCATTTAAAAAGAATGCTGCTGATGCATCGGCATTTATGGGCGATAAGCAAAAGAAATTTAAACCAGAAGAAGCAGCGATGGTTTTAGTGGCCAATGCCATGTTAAACCTGGATGAGGTAGTTACCAAAAATTAAGGGACGGTTATGACAAGAGACGAGCTAAACGCACACAGATTACTTAAAGAGGCACAAGAGGCCAACGCGCGCCTGCATTCGAGACGACATTTTTTAAAAGAAAGTGCAATGGGATTAGGGGCTTTGGCCATGGGATCTTTATTGGGCAGTTGTGGCAACCTTTTTTCCAGTCCGCAAACTAAAATTGCTTACGATCCGGCACATCCGTTGTTACCCAAATCGCCGCCAATGGTAGGCAAGGCTAAGAGTGTAATTTACCTGCACATGGCCGGTGCACCTTCGCAGTTAGAGTTATTCGATTTTAAACCCGAACTGATGAAAATGGATGGTCAGGATTGTCCGCCATCGTTACTGGCCGGTAAGAAATTTGCTTTTATTACCGGTGTGCCTAAAATGCTTGGGCCGCAAGCTAATTTTGCCAAACATGGTCAGTCTGGTGCTTTGGTGAGCGATAATTTGCCACACTTTTCTACCATGGTAGATGATGTAAGCTTTTTAAAAGCCGTAAAAACCGATCAGTTTAACCATGCCCCGGCACAACTATTGGTGCATACCGGAACGCCACGTTTAGGCAGGCCGAGTATAGGCAGTTGGGTAACCTACGGCTTAGGTTCAGAAAATCAGAATTTGCCCGGTTATGTGGTGCTTACCAGTGGTGGTAGTTTCCCCGATGCCGGAAAAAGTGTTTGGGGCAGTGGCTTTTTACCTTCAGTTTATCAGGGGGTACAATGCCGCAGTGAGGGTGATCCGGTGCTCTTTATCAAAGATCCCGATGGCATGAACCGCGATTTGAGGAAAGCCTCTATTGATGCCATTAACAAAGCCAACGAACAACAATATCAGGAATATAACGACCCCGAAATTTTATCGCGCATAGCCCAGTATGAAATGGCTTACCGCATGCAGATTTCGGCACCCGAAGTGATGAATATAAACGATGAACCGGCTTATATCCACGAAATGTACGGTACACAACCAGGGAAATCTTGTTTTGCCAATAACGTGCTGCTTGCCCGTAAACTGGTAGAAAAAGGAGTGCGCTACATTCAACTGTTCGATTGGGGTTGGGATGCACACGGCGATAACCCGAATAACTCACTCAACATCGGACTCAAAAATAAATGCAGAAGTATCGATAGGCCAATTACCGCTTTGCTACTCGATTTAAAACAGCGCGGTCTTTTAGAAGAAACACTGGTGGTTTGGGGCGGCGAATTTGGTCGTACACCAATGATGGAAAACCGCAATGGTATACAAAATCCGTTTAAAGGAAGAGATCACCATACCGAAGCCTTTACCATCTGGATGGCTGGTGGTGGTGTTAAAAAAGGCTTTACCCACGGCGAAACTGATGAAATTGGTTACAGTGCGATCAGTGGTAAGGTTGATGCTTTTGATATTCAGGCGACTATTTTAAATCAGCTGGGCTTTAACCACGAGCAATTTACCTATCCTTTCCAGGGGCGCCCGTTCAGGCTAACCGATGTGGGCGGGAAGGTGATTTCGGAGATTGTGGCGTAGCGCGTAACCAGTTAATAGTTGACAGTTAGCAGTTAACAGTTTTCAGTTGACAGTTGGCAATTGCAAATAACCAATAACCAATAACCAATTTGCAATAACTAATAAACTAATGACAAATGAACTAGTGAACAAATAAAAGTGAACGAATAATAGATTGCTTCACGCCATCGCTCATTCCTTTGCTTCAGTTCGCAATGACGATGGTGGAATAATGATCAATAAGCAATTTGCAGTTACCAGTTTTCAGTTGGCAATTAACAGTTTGTAATTACTAATAAACAATTTGCAGTTGGCAATGACTAATGAACTAATGGCAAATGAACTAGTGGACGATTAAAAGTGAACAACTAAACAAATGAACCAATAAAATATGTCTCAAACCCGAAGAAAATTTTTACAAAATACAGCCGTTGTTACGGCAGCCTCGTTTTTGGCTCCTATTAATAATATCAATGCAAGCGAGGCTACGCGTGTAAATGCAAAAGCAGGCTACCAATTATTGTTTATGCAAACCGATTGGGGTTTTGAAGGTACAAGAGATGAATTTTGTGCTGCGGCCAAGAAAGAAGGCTACGATGGCATTGAAGTATGGTGGCCGGGTGAGGCCAATGCAAAAGAGCTTTTCGAAGCCGTAAAAAAGCATAAATTAGAAATCGGATTTTTATGTGCAGGGTCGCAGGCAAATATTAAAGAGCATTTCGCTTCTTTTAAAAGTAGTTTAGATGCCATTTGTGCCAATACCTATCAAAAGCCGGTTTATATCAATTGCCATTCGGGTAAAGATTATTTCAGTTACGAAGAAAATAAACAGATAATTGATTATGTAACCGCCAAAAGAAAATCTACAGGTCTTCCCATTTACCACGAAACACACCGTGGCCGGATGATGTTTGCAGCAACGATAGCGAAGAATTTCGCCGAAAAAAATCCCGATATCCGGTTTACTTTAGATATTTCGCACTGGTGTAACGTACACGAAAGTTTACTGAGCGATCAGAAAGAAACCATCGATTTTATTTTAGAGAAAACAGATCATATCCATTCACGTGTTGGCCATCCCGAAGGACCGCAGGTTAACGATCCACGCGCACCCGAGTGGACCAAAGTACTCGAAGCCCATTTGGCCTGGTGGGACAAGGTAATTGCGCGTAAAAAACAAAATGGAGAGCGCATGACCATCCTAACCGAATTTGGTCCGGCCGATTATATGCCTACCTTGCCCTATACCCGCCAACCGGTTGCCGATCAATGGGCAATTAATGTGCACATGATGAATTTATTAAGAAAGAGATACCAATAATTAAAAGATGCTAGAGTTTTTCGGTCGCTTTCACCCGGTTTTTGTACACCTTCCAATCGGGATCTTACTGCTTGCCTGTATTTGTATCATTTTGTCGTTTTGGACGAAATTTACCAGTCTAAAACCTGCGCTCCCCATTATGCTTTTGCTGGGCATGCTTAGTGCTGTTGTTTCCTGTCTTACCGGATATTTTTTAGCCAATGGCGGAGATTACGATGGTAAACTGGTAAGCAATCACCAATGGATGGGCATTAGTGTGGCAGTTTTATCACTCATTCTGTTAATTATTTATCAGAAAGTAAAATCCAATGTCGTGTTGGGCTGCATTAGTGGTGTTTTAATTGTTCTGATCTCCATTACCGGGCATTTAGGTGGCTCTTTAACCCATGGTGCCGATTATTTAACTGCGCCCTTAAAATCAGATGGCAAAAAAGGCGGGGCAGCAATTCCACCAATAACCAATGTGCAGGAAGCTTTTGTTTATCAAAATGCCGTTCAGCCATTGTTAAAAAGTCGTTGTTACAGCTGCCACGGAAGTGAAAAACAAAAAGGGAAATTACGTCTTGATGAGGAAGCATTTATTTTAAAAGGTGGCGAAGACGGACATACGCTGGTAAAAGGCAAAGCCGATGAAAGCGAACTGATTAAAAGGCTGTTGCTGCCATTGACAGACGAAGACCACATGGCGCCAAAAGAGAAACCACAACTTACGCCCAACGAAATTACCTTATTAAAATGGTGGATTGATAATGGGGCAGATTTTAAAAAGAAATTTAAAGAATTGCCTCAGCCCGAAATCATAAAGCCTGTGCTGGCCGCATTGCAAAAAGGCGAAACTGAAAATGGTGAAGTTAAAGCGAGCGAAATCCCGGTTGAAGAGGTAGATGCAGTTGATAACAAAGTATTACAGCAATTTACCAATTTGGGCATCTCGGTTTTCCCCGTGGCACAAAATACCAATTATTTATCGGCCAACTTTATCAACGCCACGTCGATGGGTAAAGAGGTTAAGGATTTAATCAAATCGATAAAAAAGCAGTTAACCTGGCTTAAATTAGAAAACGCAAAGGTTAACGATCAAACACTCGAAGCCATTAAAGATTGTAAAAACTTAACCCGGTTGAGTTTAAACTATACCGCCATTACCGATGCAGGATTAGCGCAACTTAAAGATTTAGATCAGCTGCAATCGCTCAGTCTCGTAGGCACAAAGGTTACCTTAAGCGGCATTAATCAACTTAAAAAACTTAAAAACCTGAAATTCCTTTACGTGTACCAAACCAATGTAAACAAGGCCGATTTATTGAAAATAAAGCAACTATTGCCTAAAGTAAGTTTAGATAGCGGTAATTATAAGGTACCCATGCTGACACAAGATACGGCTGTGATTAAGGCTCCATAGTTATTTGATAAGCTCGCCGGTTGAAAACCGGCGAAATAAAAGGTAGCTCCGGGGTATTAAAAGGCGCCACTAGGATATTAAAAGGTGGGTCTATTCAATAAACTGTGTCATTGATTAAATCTGATTACCTGATCAGGGTTACTGAACCAGAATATTTAACACTGTTATTGGCGATGTTGGTGCCAAATATTACATAATAATACACACCAACAGGGAGCGGGTTGCCTTTAAACGTACCATTCCAGTTTTCAAATATGTTATCGGTAAAGAAAACCTGGTTGCCCAGTCGGTTGTAAATTTGAACGCGGTATTTTTTGAGATTGGTTATGCCAATAACCAATTCATCATTAATGCCATCGCCATTTGGAGAGAAGGCATTGGGAACAAATGTAGATGCGTTTTTTTTGATGGTTAAATCACCCTGGGTAATTGAATTTGAACAACCATTTTTAGAAAATGCAGTTAAACTAATTTTGAATACCCCTTCACTTTGAAATATATGTGTAGGGCTTTGCTCCGTTGAAGTAAGGCCATCGCCAAAATTCCACTCGTAAAAATCGCCATAAAGCGAAGTATTCGTAAATGTTATGGGGATGGGAGCCGCAAATTTGGTATTAAAGGTCGGGTCTGTATAAAAATTAGCAACCGGAATTTTAGCAATAGCCGGAATAACAATACTTGCCGGATCGGAACTACAGGTCCCTGATGTTAATATAACCTCATATTTTCCTGCCTGATTAAGGTCTGTAACGGGTATTTCGATCGCATTTGTGGTTGCGCTATAATTGTTTGGCCCGCTCCAGGCATAAGTTATGCCTGCCTGTGCCGGTACCGATAACCTGATGATATCTTTAATGCAAAATAAAGGTTGATTGATGCTAATCTCAGGTTTTTCAGGCTTTATTTCGACCAAAATATCCTTCTTAACTGTAGAAATACAGCCATTATTCGTTTCAACCGTTAAAGTGATTGTTTTAAGCCCGGTTGATGCAAAAGTTAAAATTTTGCTATCGTTAATAGTGGCCAGCTGACTCTTTACACCCGGGCCGAAATCCCAGGTGAGTTTAGTATAATTTTTAGAAGTGTTAACGAACGAAAAGGTCTGATCAGGCTCGCATTTGTTGTTAACAACAATAGAAAATTCCGCTTCAGGCTTTAAATCGAGAGATAAAATATCGACAGAATTTACCTCACTTACGCAATCCCCAACCTGCACGTAAAGCTTGTATGTGCCAATTATTTCTGGCCCCGTAGCCTGAATTTCGGGGTTTTGAACTTCAGAAGTATAACCATTTGGCCCCGACCAGTGGTAGGTAGCTAAATTCAAAAACGGCGTTGATAACTTCAACACATCTCCCTGGCATAAATTAACATTTGAGGCCGTTATATCAGGTTTAGTGGGTGTGTTTGCTACAATAAAAGTTTGTGTAGTTACTACATTACAGCCATTTGTACCCTTTGCTTCTAAAACTACAACCTTCTCTCCCGGTGTATTATAAGTGATGGTAAACGGGCCGGCTGTGCTGGCAGAAGCCAAACTTGCCCCCTCGCCAAACGACCATTTTAAGGAGGCAAAATTAGTGGCTTTGCTTTCAAAGATATAGGCCTGACTATCGGTACAGGGATTTATTTTCTGAACATCAATTTCGGCAGTTGGTCCTGCAAAATCAGCGGCACCATCAAATTCTAAGGTAAAACCATTGTTTCCTGAAGAAAAATTATCGATGAGTATCGCGTAAACATGGTCTTGCTCGAGCTCGACATATTTTACAAAACCATTTTGACCGGGAGGGCAGCCAGATGCCTCTGTTAAATCAGTTTCCGTCATACTCAATCCGGTTTTATAATAAGAAGGGCTACACGTTACCCCGCTACCCGCTGCACAACGTATGGCTGTTGCGGCACTTATTTTACTACAATCACCATTCACACCTAAATCATAAAAAATCCAGTCAATATCGTTTGTGGTAACTGTAGGGGTTATTATAAAAGTAAAATCGCCGGGTTTAGCGGCCTTAAACATATACCAGGCAGAGTTAGATTCTGTACCCAGGCAAGTGCCGGCAGATTCGTGATTATTTGCTCCCGTACCGCTAACATTTAACTGGGTAAAGGTTTCTTTTGTGCACAGTACCGAAAACGTTCCGCAATCCTGCCCTGGTTTTATGGGTGGAAAATAATTATCGATACAAAGTTTAAAAGCGCCGGTAGCATCATTATTCGCGCTTACCCTAACGTAATAAACTTGCCCTACGCTTAAAGCACCTTTATATAACGAGCTAACATTGTTTGAGGTTGCCACTGTGCCGGGGAGCTCGCTTATAAAATTAGTTGCGGCATCAAAGGAGTATAGGGCAACCAGGGGATTAACTAAAGTATTTGCATCGTTGGCATTGATTTTTCCGGTAACAGAAATATTAACATCAAATTTAGAGGCTGTAAACTTAAACCAAACATCTTTTCCAACGGCAGACCAGTTTAAACTCTTATTATAACTACTGGAAGTGGCTTCTAAATTGTTAAATTCGGCATCACCACTACAATAGGCACTCGTATTGGTAATATTTATGGCATTTATCAATTCATCATTCACAGGAGGTGCAAACTTTCCGAAGGCAGAAAGAGTTAACACAACAAAAAAAGTGAGAAATAATGAAAAGCGCATATCGTAAAAATATTAAAAATTGCTTTCATTTCGAATCATTTTGATTGTTAATGATTTGTTAATATTAAACTTGCAACTTATGGCAAAAATGGAAAGCAAATGATTAAGGCTAGTGATTTTGGTCAGAACTTTACCTGGGGGGTGGCTGCGGCGGCTGCGCAGATAGAAGGTGCAACAAGCCAGTACGGCAAGGGGCCATCTATATGGGATACCTTTGCGGCAAAAAACGGAAAAATAAAGAGGAACCATAAATTAGATCCGGCCTGCGATTTTTACCACCGTTATGTAGAAGATATTGCACTGGTGAAAATCCTTGGCTTTAAAGTGTTCAGGTTTTCTATTGCCTGGTCGAGAATTTTGCCACATGGAAGGGGAGAAGTAAATCAGGAAGGCATCCGTTTTTACCACAACCTGATTGATGAGTGCCTTACCCAGGGCATTACCCCTTATGTTACCCTTTACCACTGGGATTTGCCCCAAGCATTAGAAGATGAAGGCGGCTGGACGAGTTTTAGCATTAATGCGGCCTTTAATGCTTTTGTAAGTATTTGTGCACTTGAATATGGAGATAAAGTAAAAAACTGGATAGTACTGAACGAACCTTTCGGCTATACCTCTTTAGGCTACATGCTGGGCGTACATGCACCGGGTAAAACAGGCCTCAGCAATTTCTTTCCTGCAGTTTTGCATACCGCCTTAGCACAGGCAGAGGGGGGCAAAATTTTACGCGCTGAAGTAGCCAAAGCCAATATTGGCACTACTTACTCCTGCTCCGAAATATTACCTTATACGCAAAGCGATAACGATATACTGGCTGCAAAGCGGGTAGATTGTTTAATGAACCGTTTATTTGTAGAGCCGGCACAAGGTATGGGCTTCCCTACAGCAGACTGGGATGTGCTCGAAAAATTTCAGATGGAATATGGTACCTGGCGATTGCAAGAAAGGATGAAGTTCGATTTCGATTTTATCGGACTGCAAAATTATTTTCCTTTAACCATCAAATACAATGCTTTTATTCCGGTAATACAGGCCTGGGAAGTAAAAGCGAAAGGCCGGAAAAAACCGCATACCGCTATGGGCTGGGAAATAAATGCCGATAGCTTTTACAATATTATCAAACAGTTTGCCGGCTACCCCAATATTAAAAATTTAATGATTACCGAAAATGGGGCCGCCTACCACGATAAACTGAGTAATGGAAATGTTGTAGATGCCGAGCGGATCGACTATTTTAAACTTTACCTGAGCGCTTTATTAAAGGCCAAAAACGAGGGCATCAATATTACCGGTTACATGGCCTGGACATTGATGGATAATTTTGAATGGGCCGAAGGTTTTAATGCACGTTTTGGCCTGGTTTATACCGATTTCCATAGCCTGAAAAGAACGATAAAGTACTCTGGCTATTGGTGGCAGGAATTTTTAAAAGCCTAAGTCCTACAACCAAATACATTCAAATGAGTTTAAGTTGCTGAAAATCTGCTGTCAAATATTATATTTGAAGAATTTTAAAAACATAAACTAACCAAATGAAGAAAATTTTACTTGCTTTTTCGCTCAGCATCCTTAGTATTGCACAACTTGTTGCACAAGATAAAACACCGGTATCTGCAGAAAAGAAATTATCTACCTATGAGCCTGGCGACCGGGCACAATCGGTATATTTCGAATTGTTGGGAGCTGGATTAACCTATTCTTTTAATTACGACAGTCGTTTTCAAAATACCTTAAATGGCTTAGGCGGCAGGGTAGGTGTGAGTTATTTATCTGCCGATGGAAATAGTATTTTTACTGCGCCAATTATGTTAAATTATTTGTTGGGTAAACATGGTAAATATTTCGAAATGGGCGTAGGGGCAACCTTTGTTAATTTTGATAGCAATAAAGCAAACAACTCTAATAATGAAATCCTTTTTGTTGAGTCTTCGGGTGTATATGGAAATATGGTGTTTGGTTACCGGAAGCAACCAGTAGATGGTGGTTTTATGTTCAGGGCAGGTATTTCGCCAATTTTTAATGCCAACAACTTTTTACCATACTACGGCTACATTTCTTTAGGTTACAGTTTCTAAATTTTTAGGTAACAAATTTTAAATATCGCTATCTAAATAGAGATATTTACATTTTTACGCTCACCAGAAGCCACCCAAATGAACGATAGAACCATAGTTTACAGCACCTATTACAACCCCATCGAAGCCAATATTATTAAAACAAGATTAGAAGACAGCGATTTTTCCTGCTTTCTGGCCGATGAAAATGTTTCTACCATTCAGCCACTTTATAACCAGGCCATAGGCGGGGTTAAACTGATTGTTTTTGAGCGGGATGTGGAAGCCATTAATGCGTTGCTGGCCGAAGACCATAGTGAAGCGGTTGGCGAATATACTGATGAAGATGCTGATATTGAAGAAGAAGTTAGTCCTGTTTTGTGCATCAATTGCGGCTCTAAAAACGTAGGTTACGGAATGGCTACTGATAAAAAACACAGTATTTGGGCTACCATATTGGCTTTTTTAACCCTTACTACACCAATTCAAGCCAATAAATGTTACCACTGTTACGATTGTGGGCAGGAGTTTGAAAGGAGTTAATCTTATTGTTTACTCCGTCATTTAATTGCAGAGCGTGAATGATGGCTTTTTTATGCGCGATGTAATTCCCCTCTGGAAGAGGGGTGTCCGTAAGGACGGGGTGTTTAATTAACTATGCTTCTTTACTAACCAAAAACTAAAAATCCCGTTTTGATTTAACAAAACGGGATTGATATTTTACATCCAGACTTCGGACTTCCGACTCCAGACTTTCCGACTAAAGTACAGCTTTTGCAGCAGCCTCAGCCCTGATGATATTTAACGCACCACCAGCTTTAAACCAGTCTATTTGTTGTGCATTGTAACTGTGGTTAACCGCAAACTGCTCTGTGGTACCATCTGCATGGTGTAATACCAGGGTTAATGGTTTATCAGGAGCAAACTCAGTTAAGCCTAAAATGTCGATGGTATCATCTTCTAAAATTTTATCGTAATCGTCTTTATCGGCAAAAGTTAAGCCCAGCATACCTTGTTTTTTAAGGTTGGTTTCGTGAATACGGGCAAAAGATTTCACCAGTACCGCGCGAACGCCCAGGTGACGTGGTTCCATTGCGGCATGCTCACGAGATGAACCTTCTCCATAGTTTTCATCACCCACTACAATCGATCCTAAGCCAGCAGCTTTATAATCGCGTTGTGTAGCCGGAACAGGGCCATACTCTCCGGTTAATTCGTTTTTAACGTTATCTGTTTTATCGTTAAAGTAGTTAACTGCACCAATTAACATGTTGTTAGAAATGTTATCCAGGTGACCACGGAATTTTAACCACGGACCAGCCATCGAAATGTGGTCGGTAGTACATTTGCCTTTAGCTTTAATTAGCAGTTTTAGGCCTTTAAGGTCAGTACCTTCCCATGGGGTAAAAGGAGCTAACAATTGTAAACGGTGCGAAGTTGGCGAAACCAAAACCTCCACTTTCGAACCATCAAGCGCTGGCGCCTGGAAACCTGCATCTTCTACCGCGAAACCTTTGGTTGGTAGCTCGTAACCCGTAGGTGGGTCTAATTTAACCTGCTCACCTTTATCATTGGTTAAAGTATCAGTTAAAGGGTTAAAGCCTAAATTCCCCGAAATGGCAATGGCAGCAACCATTTCTGGCGAAGCTACAAAAGCATAAGTATTCGGGTTACCATCGGCACGTTTAGCAAAGTTTCTGTTAAACGAGTGTACAATGGTGTTTTTCTCTGCTTTTTCTGCACCCGTACGGTCCCACATACCAATACATGGTCCGCAGGCGTTGGTAAAGATGGTAGCGTTTAAATCTTCGAAAGTTTTTAAATAACCATCGCGGTCTGCAGTGTAACGCACCTGCTCAGAACCAGGGTTAATACCAAACTCAGCTTTGGTTACCAGACCTTTGGCAATGGCCTGGTTGGCAATAGAAGCCGCTCTTGATAAATCTTCGTAAGAAGAGTTGGTACAAGAACCAATTAAGCCCCATTCTACTTTTAACGGCCAGCCATTTTTCTCAGCTTCAGTTTTCATTTGCGAAACCGGAGTAGCTAAATCTGGTGTAAAAGGACCATTTAAGTAAGGTTCTAAAGTATCTAAATCGATCTCAATAACCTGATCGAAATAATTTTCAGGATCAGCATATACTTCGGCATCACCGGTTAAGTAAGCAGCAATTTTATTGGCTTCATCAGCAACTTCATTTCTGCCGGTAGCACGTAAATAACGTTCCATACTCTCGTCGTAACCGAAAGTAGAAGTGGTTGCACCAATTTCGGCACCCATGTTACAAATGGTACCTTTACCCGTACAGCTCATCGAAGTAGCGCCATCGCCAAAATATTCTACAATGGCACCGGTACCACCTTTTACCGTTAATATACCAGCTACTTTCAAAATCACGTCTTTGGCAGCAGTCCAGCCATTTAATTTGCCGGTTAGCTTTACACCAATTAACTTAGGGAATTTTAGCTCCCAGGGTAAACCAGCCATTACATCGCAGGCATCAGCACCACCAACACCGATGGCAACCATACCTAAGCCGCCAGCGTTTACCGTGTGCGAGTCGGTACCAATCATCATTCCACCCGGGAAAGCATAGTTTTCTAAAACTACCTGGTGAATAATACCTGCTCCTGGTTTCCAGAAACCAATACCATATTTATTGGATACAGATGATAAGAAGTCGAAAACTTCAGCACTTTCCGTTTTGGCATGAGGTAAATCTATTGCAGCACCTTCTTTAGCCGTAATTAAGTGATCGCAGTGAACTGTAGAAGGCACAGCCACTTGCGGACGACCCGCCTGCATAAACTGCAGTAAAGCCATCTGTGCCGTTGCATCTTGCATTGCTACACGATCTGGCGCAAAATCTACATAGTCAGCACCACGTTTAAATGCCGTTTTAGGATCTCCATCCCAAAGGTGTGCATATAATATTTTTTCAGATAAGGTTAAAGGTCTGCCCACCACTTTGCGTGCAGCCTCAACGCGGCTGCCAAAGTTTGCATACACCTTTTTAATCATGTCTATATCAAAAGCCATACTTTAATTTTTTATAATTATTGTCAATAAGGTACTATCTAAATTAAACAATTTTAAACAGATTTATTTTTGAGATTTGTCATAATATCTTATTTAAAACCATTCTATGCAGTAATTTATACAAAGGAAAAGGCTACCTGATTGCTCAGATAGCCTTTTATATTATTTAACAAACAATATGTTTTTTTGTTTCCTATTGTTTGGTAGAAATAGGGGTAAACTTAGTTAAGTTAATACCTTCTACTGCAGTTTTATATTCTTCAATGCTTGGAATACGACCTAAGATAGCCGAAAGCACTACTACCGGTGTTGAAGCCAATAGTGACTCACCTTTTTTGCCGTCTTTATCTTCTACCACGCGCCCCTGGAATAAACGGGTAGAAGTAGCCATTACCGTATCGCCTTTAGCAGCTTTCTCCTGGTTACCCATACACAAGTTACAACCCGGGCGCTCTAAGTACATGATATTTTCGTATTCGGTACGTGCTGTGCTTTTAGGTAGGGCATCGCTAAATTCAAATCCAGAGTATTTTTGTAAATATTCCCAGTCGCCTTCTGCTTTCAACTCATCAATGATATTGTAAGTAGGTGCGGCAACTACCAATGGCGCTTTAAATTCTACTTTACCAGTTTGAATCTCTACATTTTTCAATAATTGCGAAACGATTTTTAAATCGTCTTTGTGTACCATGCAAGAACCTACGAAACCAAGGTCTACTTTTTTATCGCCGCCGTAGAAAGTTAAATCTCTTATGGTATCGTGTGTATAGCGTTTAGAAACATCGGCATTGTTCACATCCGGATCGGCAATCATTGGTTCATTGATAACATCTAAATCAATAACTACTTCCGCATAATATTTGGCGTTTGTATCAGGCATTAAAGCAGGTTTAATACCCGTTTTAATTTCTTCAATACGTTTGTTTGCCTTGTTAATCAATCCCTGAAGCACCTGGTTATGGTTGTCCATACCTTTGTCGATCATGATTTGAATACGGTTCTTAGCAATTTCAAGCGATTGGATTAACGTATCGTCCTGAGAAATACAGATCGAAGCTTTTGCTTTCATTTCAGCAGTCCAGTCGGTAAAGGTAAAGGCCTGGTCAGCCAGTAAAGTACCGATGTGTACTTCGATAATACGTCCCTGGAATACGTTTTCGCCATCAAACTGCTGCAACATTTGCAATTGCGTGGCATGAACCACATCACGGAAATCCATGTGTTGTTTCATTTCGCCTTTGAAAGTAACTTTTACGGACTCGGGAATTGGCATAGAAGCCTCGCCAGTGGCTAGTGCTAAAGCCACTGTACCAGAATCGGCACCAAAAGCCACACCTTTTGACATACGGGTATGCGAGTCGCCACCGATGATGATTGCCCACTCATCAATGGTGATGTCGTTCAATACTTTGTGAATAACATCTGTCATTGAATGATAAGTGCCTTTAGGGTCGCGGGCAGTAATTACACCGAAATCATTCATAAACTTCATCAGTTTAGGGATGTTAGCCTGTGCTTTTTTGTCCCAAACAGATGCCGTGTGACAGCCTGACTGGTAAGCGCCATCAACAATCGGAGAAATAACTGTAGCAGCCATTGCCTCTAATTCCTGAGCGGTCATTAAACCCGTAGTATCTTGCGAACCTACAATGTTTACTTCTACGCGAACATCAGAACCGGCGTGTAAAACTTTACCTGGCGTTAAACCTACTGCATTTCTGTTGAATATTTTTTCTACAGCTGTTAAACCCTGACCTTCGATAGATACTTCTTTAGCCGGAGCAAATACAACCGGAGCTTCGATACCTAAAGTTTTGGCTGCAAAGGTTTGGATTTTTTTACCGAAAACAATGGCGTAAGAACCACCTGCTTTGATAAATTCCATTTTTTGAGGAGTTAATGCTTTCGCAATATCAATCAGCTCCTGATCTCCGTTATATAGTTTTTTGGTTCTTGTATTAATCGTTAGCACAGTTCCCGTTGCTATTGAGTATACTTCTTCTAAAACCGGTTCGTCGTTTTCATTGCGGACAACATTACCGTTCTCGTCAGTTTTCTTTACCCAGTTTTTAAGGTCGATACCAATACCGCCGGTTACATCAACCGTGGTTAAGAAAATTGGCGAAATGCCATTGGTACCACCAACAATTGGTGCAATGTTTACAAACGGAACATAGGGACTTGATTGTTTACCTGTCCAAAGAGCCACGTTGTTTACACCCGACATACGCGAAGAACCTACACCCATGGTGCCTTTTTCGGCTACGAGCATTACGCTTTTATCAGGGTGTTGTGCTTGTAGGGCTTTAATTTCTTCCTGAGCTTCAGGCGTAATCATACATTTTCCGTGCAATTCGCGATCAGAACGCGAGTGCGCCTGGTTACCCGGAGATAATAAATCGGTAGAAATATCGCCAATACCGGCAATAAAGGTTACCACTTTAATTTCTTCGGCAATAGCTGGTAATTCAGTAAAGAATTCGGCTTTTGCGTAACTTTCTAATATTTCTTTGGCAATTTCATTGCCATTGTTGTAAGCTTCTTTTAAACGATCGGTATCGGCATCGTACAAGAAAACCTGTGTTTTAAGTACATCTGCAGCTTTTTTGGCTTTATCGCCATTGTCAGCCAAAGCAATATCCAATAAAACTTTAATAGAAGGGCCACCCTTCATGTGCGATAACAGTTCGAAAGCAAAGTCAGGTGTAATTTCTGCAACAACAGTTTCACCCGTAATAATTTCTTTTAAGAACTGGGCTTTTACACCGGCGGCAGCTGTAGTACCCGGCAGGGTATTGTATATGAAAAATTTAACAGCATCTGCTCTGTTAAAATTATTTACATTTTTGATCTGATCGATGATTTCACTCAATAAATCAGCGCCATCAATAGGTTTAGGGTGAAGACCTTGGGTTTTTCGCTCTTCAATCTCCTGGATATAATCGTTATAAATACTCATCTTAGATATTTTATTCTTTTTTCGCTAAGTTTTGTGCAATAACATACACCTTTCCCAAAAGAATACTGCTTTTTGTATATTAATTTGTGGTTATCGACCAAAAAAATGAATTTTTGGATAAAACAAAAATAACAAAAAACAAGCTTTAAATGGAATTTAAGCAGGTGATTACGTAATTTGGAATTGTTCTAAACTATGAAAATTGATGTTGATAGCGAGTCATAAAAAGCGGGCAACAGTATTGTGGCATTAATGAAAGGAATGCAATGATAAACCGTTCAATTCCGTACAGTTTTGTCCGTTTTTGAACAGCTTGAAATTGGTCAACTACTTAAAAGCCTGTTTTCACCCACAACAGTAAGCACAGGCAGTTCTGGCATAACAATGGCTAAAGCGTAGCGAAAGTGAAACCCTTTTCGGTAAAATAGGCTAAAACCTTAGGAAGTGCATAGGCTAAACGATCAAATGCTTTTAAACTATCGTGAAAAACAATTATAGAACCGTTTTCGGTATGTTTGATCACATTTTGGTAGCATTTTTCGGGCGAAAGATTAACGTCGAAATCGCCGCTGAGCACATCCCACATTACGATGTTCAGTCCTGAGTCGGTAGTCTGCAGTCCTGAGTCAGACTTGGGACTAAAGACTAATGACTTAAGACTTCGGACTTGGGACTTCTTAATTCTCCCGTAAGGTGGGCGAAAAAGATTAGTTTGAGTAAGTTGCTGGCATTTTAGCGTATTTTGGAGGTAGGTTTCATCGTCGGTTTTCCAGCCCTTTAAGTGGTTGAAAGTGTGGTTGCCAATGGCGTGTCCGTCGGCTTTTACACGCTCAAAAACTTCGGGGTGTTTAACAATATTATCGCCGATGCAAAAAAATGTAGCTTTTGCGTTAAAGACTTTTAAAGTTTTTAATACAAAATCTGTAACATTGGGTATGGGTCCATCGTCAAAGGTCAGATAAATAACTTTTTCGGTGCGGGATTTATTCCATAACAGTGATGGATAATACCATTTTAGCAGAAGCGGTGATTTGATCAGGTACATTTAAGCTCAAAGTTAGTAAATGCCTGTACAGATTGAAATTATTAAAGTTGTTTATATAGATTTGAAACAAATTATGAAGATGTTTACCAAGAAGAAGTTAATTACCGGTTTTACTTTTGTTGCTGCGCTCGGTTTTGTCAATATTGTCAATGCCCAACAAGTAATCACCATTCAGCAAGCTGTTGAAAATACCCTTAAAAGTAATCTAACCATTAAACAAGCTCAGTTCAGTGCTGCCATATCAGAAGAAAACTTAACGCAATCAAAGTACTCGCTATATCCAAATTTAAATGCAAGTGTAAGTCCTAATTTAACATTTGGCCGTGGTTTGGATCAAACAACTTTCCAGGTTACCAATCAAACATCGCTATATACCAGTGGAAATTTGAGTACAAACGTTGATTTATTTCAGGGCTTTACCAAAATTAACCAGATCAGGCAGAATAAAATTCTTTTAGATGCCGATAAGAGCAACATAGAAAAGGTTAAAAACGATTTGATTTTAAATGTTGTTAATGCTTACTTGCAGGTGTTATATAATACCGATCTGGAACGTGCTTCGAAAGACCAACTGGATATTGCCAGAAAAACCTTAGCCCGCGAAAATGCTTTGCTTGATGCTGGTAACAAAACCCTGGCCGATGTTTCTCAGGCTAAATCTCAGGCAGCTACTGCAGAACTCAACTTAACAAATGCACAAAATGCGCTTTCAATTTCTTACTTGACATTAGGGCAGTTGATGGAGATGCAACCAAGCCAAAAGTTTGTAGTTCAGGCGCCCTTAATTGATAATATTAAAACGGCATCAACAACTGTAAGTGCTGAAGAAATTTATAATAACGCTTTGAATATTTTTCCTGATATCAAACTGGCTAATTTAAGATCGTTAGCTGCTAAACAAGCCATCGCCGTAGCAAAAGGAGCATATTCACCTTCGCTAAGTTTAGGTGCAGGTTTAAATACCTCGTATTCTTATCAGTTTAACTATAAAGGATTAACCCCTCAAGCTTCATTTGCAGATCAAATAGATCAAAGGTTGGGACAAAGTATAGGCATGAGTCTTCAGATTCCAATTTTCAACGGATTTTCTGCCCGCTCGAGTGTACGTAAAGCAAAAATTACCTACCAAAATAATTTAGTACAGGAACAATTGTCTAAGAACAACCTAAATAAAGTTATTTTTCAGGCGACAACTGATTTAAAGGCTGCTGAAAGCCGTTATGCCTCTACCCAGAATGCTTTTAACGCGCAAAAAGATGCTTTTTATGTAGTCGAACAACGCTATAATGTAGGTTTGGTAAACTCTTTAGATTATAGTACAGCTCAAACCAATAGAAATAAGGCAGAGATCGATTTTATTCAAGCTAAATACGACCTTATTTTTAGGGCAAAGGTTATTGATTATTACTTAGGTAAACAAATTACTTTTTAAGGAGTTTTTTAAGGAGTAAATGATTGTAGAAGCCATTTGGTTTAGGCCCTAACATTGCAACGTTTTAACCTTAAAACATTACAACTTTAATAAACAAACGAAATACAATACATAAATTATGAAACTGAAGCATATTATTATTACCGTAGTTGCTATCGTAGCGCTCCTGGTTGTACTCAAACTAACTGGTGTAATTGGTGGCGATAAAACCGAAAAAGTAACTACAGAAAAAGCATCAGATAAAACTGTTGTCGAAACAGTTACCGCCAGCGGTAAAATCCAGCCGGAAACCGAAGTTAAATTAAGTTCGGAGGTATCGGGCGAGGTGGTAGAATTAAAGGTAAAGGAAGGCGATATTGTTAAAGCTGGTCAGTTGCTTTGTAAAGTACGTCCGGATGTATTGCAATCGGGTTACGAAAGAACAGTAGCAAGTTTTAATGCACAAAAAGCAAGTGTGGCGGCGGCGCAACAACAATTGGCCCAAAACCAGGCTAATTACATCAATGCCGATGCTACTTACAAACGTAATGTTGAGCTTTTTGGTAAAAAAGTAATTTCAGCTTCAGAGTTCGATGCGGCAAAAGCAGCATTTTTAACTGCAAAAGCCAATTTAGCCAGCGCAAAAGAAAATGTAACCGGTGCTAAATTTACTTTAGAACAAACCGGTGCAAATGTGAAAGAAGCAGGTGCTAACTTAGCTAAAACTACTATTTATGCACCTGTTGATGGTGTGGTTTCTAAATTATCAATCGAATTGGGCGACCGTATTTTAGGAACTTCGCAAATGGCGGGTACCGAAATTATGCGTATTTCTAACCTTTCATCGATGGAAGTTAATGTTGATGTAAACGAGAACGATATTACCCGTGTTAAAGTTGGCGATAAAGCTTCAATCGAAGTGGATGCCTTTTCTGACAAGAAATTCAGGGGTGTGGTTACCGAAATTGCAAGTTCATCAACAGCTGTTGGAACTGCCGTTTCTACTTCAGTTGATCAGGTAACCAACTTCTCTGTAAAAATCAGGATCAGCGAAGAAATGGAAGGTAAGCAGCAATCTATTTTCCGTCCGGGTATGTCGGCAACTGTTGATATCGAAAGCGAATCGTTAACCGGTTTGGCTATCCCAATTCAGGCGGTGTTTACCGATAATGCAAAATCGGGCGATGCCGGTAAAAACCAGGGCAACCAGGAAAATACCGATAAGCAAAAATCGAAGCTTACCGATAAAAAGGTGAAGCAATATGTTTACGCTTTCGATGCTAAAAGCAAAAAAGTTAAAAAAACAGAGGTAACTACAGGTATCCAGAACGATCAGTTTATCATCGTAAAATCGGGTGTTAAAGCCGGCGCCGAAATTGTAACCGGTCCGTATTCTGCTATTCAGAACAAATTGAAAGATGGTATGGTTGTAGAAAAAACATCTAAAGACCAATTGTTTAGCAAAGACGCGAAGAAGTAAGGTATATTTAACCATAATAAATAATTAAATTGTCCCGGTTTAAAACATTAAACCGGGATTTTTATTTTATAATCATGGTACCTAAAATAGCAATGATAGGGGGCGGGAGCTGGGCTACTGCCATCGTAAAAATGCTTGCAGATAATTTATCTGAGAAAGAGATTTTTTGGTGGATGCGTAACGAAAC
>Ga0308157_10000684_pt1 | contig 96138 bp, 81 predicted proteins | sample PhyBR1_FD_201035 | JGI IMG/M metagenome (GOLD analysis project Ga0308157, IMG submission 201035) | Phyllosphere microbial communities from UC Gill Tract Community Farm, Albany, California, United States - DLSLB.R1 | ecosystem: Host-associated > Plants > Phyllosphere > Unclassified | place: USA...
GCGCGCTTGATGCGCTCAGCGAGCCTTGCCACCGTTGCTTTGTCGCTTCCGATCAAGCTCTTCATCCACGACTCCTTGAAGTTCGTGGGAGGATGATATATCTAATCCATTAAAAGCAAATTAGTATGATAGGGGTTCGCAGGAGCAGGCGTCCCTTCACGCAAGCGTCACGGCGCCGTCATGCAAGGCGGCAAGAATCGGTGGCAATTCGCAGCATCACCGGTTCTTCCTGCATGTCTTTTCTCGCCAGTCGCCTGGCCGCTGGCGCCTTCGTCCAGGCGGCACGGCCCTTTTCCCTTGTGGACCCAGCCGGAGCCGGCGCATGAACGGCCCCGATTTCGAACGCTTTCAGGCCAACGCGCAGGACTGCGGCGTGTTGTTCTACTACGCCGGTGAGTTCACGCCTGCCGTGGTGGCCGCAGCGGCCGACTCGCTCAAGCAGCGGCTGGCCACCGAGGATGCCTCTGGGCCGGCCAAGCGCAAGCTGTTCTCCACCTTCGTGGAGATGGCGCACAACATCCTGCACTATGCGGTGCCGCCCGACGACGACGCGCAGACAACGGCAGCGGCTGATGTGGCCGCAGCGCCCGCCCCCAAGGGCGCCATCGGCGTGGGCAAGGACCTGCCTGCCGCCGCGCTGGAGGGCGATGGACCACCCCAGTACTGGATCGTCTGCAGCAACGCCGTGGACATCGCCCACGTGCCCCGGCTTAGCGACAAGCTCGACGCCCTGCGCGCCATGAGCCTGGAGGAGATCAAGCAAAGCTACCGGGAGCAACTGCGCAACCCCGACCACAACGCCACCGACACGCTGAGCAAGGGCGCCGGCCTGGGCCTGCTGACCATTGCGCGCGATGCCAGTGCGCCGCTGGAATACAGCTTTGCGCCCAGCCCCAATACCGAAGGCCGCACGACGCTGTTCCACGTCAAAGCACGGATTTGAGCGCGTCCGGCACGTCCTAATCGAGAAACCGCCCCGCGTGTTCGGGCGCGGGGAGCATGCAGGTCTCCGACCGCCCCCAGATGCGATAACGGTTGCGTGCCACCAGCCGGTACAGCGCATCGCGCAGCGGTGCCGGCACCAACCAGCCCACCCAGGCCAGCCGCCAGGGCCAGCCCAGCGCGTGCAAGATGCGCAGGATGGCGGCGGTGTGCTGCCAGGTGCGGCCACCGTCTTCCTTGTCCTCCACCACCAGCAGCGTCTGCAGGCCATCGACCTGAAGACCCGCCTCGTGCAGCAGGCGCAGGCCCTCTTGCCCCTGGATGGAGGCAAAGCGGATGCGGCCCGCGCGGTCATGGCGCAACAGAAACTGCACCCAGCCATTGCACAACAGGCACTTGGCGTCGAAGACGACGATCATGCGCACTTGGCGTCGGCAGGCACCTGCAGATGCCCCCGGTAGGCCACCACCCGGCCGATCCAGGGCACGGTGGCCTGCACGTCGAAGTGCAGTTGGTCATCGCCCTGCCCCGTCTCGCGCGCCACGATGGCGGGCTGCAGCCAGCGCGGGCAGGGGATGCCCAGAAAACGCATGCGCACCAGGCGCATCTCCAGCCGGCCGCCCTCGACCGCCGTGAGGCCAAAAAGCAGCCGCGCCGCACCCATGTGCTCCTCGACAAAGCCCGGCGCCTCGCGCAGGGTGGAGCGCATGGTGCGGGTGGGGAAGATGCGCGTCCAGACCTCGGCACCCGGCGTGGCATCGAGCTCGAAGCGGATGGCGCCCTGCCCCGCCTGCTGCGGCGCTCCAAGCCCCCAGGCCAGGACCCGGCCCAGCAGCGACGCGGGGGCCTGCACCTGCACCTGGCCATGCAGCACCTGCGCCCCCGCCAGGCGGTGAAAACGCGCCACCGGCGACGCCAGGCGGTCGAAGTCCACCCCCATCACACGCTGGTACAGCGTGGCGGGTGCGGCAGGGGCAATGGTGTAGTTCATGGTGCTTGCATGCAGGGCACAGGTCTGCGTGCATCCAGTCTACCCGCCTGGGGCGCAGGCAAAAAATGCGGGCCGGAGCCCGCGCATTCCCCCAGGGTGGACTGCATCAACCTTTGGGCTTGCGCTGCAGGCCTTCCAGGGCATTGAGGTCCACCTGCGAGAGCATGCCGCGCAGGTCCTGCACGCCCACGCGGTCGCCTTCGATGCCGACCACCAGTCCGTTCTTGAGCACGGTCTTGAACTCGGCGCGGCTGCCGTCCTTCTGGTAGCTCTGGTGCAGGGTGCGGCCGTTTTCCTGCCAGGTCTTTTCGGCGCTGCTCTGGTCTTCCTTCTCGCCCTGGCCCATGCCCATGGCGAGGGCCGCCATCTGGCCCAGACCGCCGATGTCGATGATCTCGATGCGCACGCGCTTGTCGCCGCTGCCGTAAGAGGCGCTGGCCTGGCTGGTGGGCAGGCCCAGGGCCGCGCCGTCCTGCACGTCGAAGCCCGTGCGTGGCATGCCGCCCAACTGCTCGGGCAGCGCGGCCTTGAGGGACTGGGCCGCCACGGCCTGCCCGCCACCCATCATGCCGGCGGCTGCGGCCACGGCACCGCTGTTGGCGGCGGCGATGGCGGCGGGGTCCTGGCTCTTCTGGGCCTTTTCCATCTGGCGTGCGGCCTCTTCCATCTTCTTGCTGGCGGCTTCAAGGCCCGCAGTGTCGATGGTGACCTTGCCGCCGGGGGTGTTCACCGAGATCGCAGGTGCATCGGTACCGCCGAACATGGCGCCGCCACGGGGCATGAAGAGCGAACTCACGGCGCCGATGATGACGCCCACCACGATGCCCGCGACGATCACCACGGCCGTGTAGGCGATGGACTTTTCGGGGTTGCTGCGCATGAGCACCGGCAGGCCCAGGTAGACCAGGTAGATGGAGTACAGCGCAGCGACGAAGCCCAGCATGGCCAGGGCCGGCAGCAGGCTGAAGATGCCGCCCAACAAGGCTGCCGTACTGCCGTAGACCGCGACCTTGAGCGCCTGGATGGAATTCTTCTGCCCGCCGAAGGTGGGCGCCAACGCATCGATGATGAGGCCCAGCACGAACACGCCCACCAGGCTCAGCACGTACGAGACCACCATGTTGATCAGGCCCGAGAAGATGGGCACCCGCATGGTGAAGCCAAAGCCGCCAAAGCCGATCAGCGACATGCCGATGAAACCACAGACCGCAGGGATGATCGCCAGGATCATCAGGTACTGGGTGTAGAGCCCCGCCACGTCGGCCGGCTCGGACTCGATGGTGACCCAGGTCTCCTTGGGTTTGAGAAGAATGCTCTTGACGCGTTCGATCAGGTTCATGGCGGTGCCCTCCCGGCAGTGTGAATGGAGCCCTGCGCCCCCGACATGGGATGCAGGCCTGTTGACAACTGGTGCGGACGATAAGGCAATTGGGAGCACTTGCACGCAGGTGCAAAAGCCCGTGGCGCCGCAAATGTGGAATATGCACGGTTTCGGGCGGGCAGGCTACTCCGGCTGTCCGGCAGAAAGCGCCGGTACCCGCTTCGTGCAGGGCCAGATGGGCGCCGTGCCCAAGAGCGCTGCGCCTGGGGCCTGACTTGGGCCACGGTCAACAGGGCTGCTCTGCGCAGGCTCCGTCAAGGCACCGCAAGGCTGCGCAAGTCGAGCACCGCCTGGTAACCCGGCTGGTAGCTGGCACGCCGCACCTCCCCGGCAATGGCGCGGCACACCGGCTTGTTCTGCCTGGCCAGCACGAGCCAGGTGGCCTTGATGGCCTGCGCCGACCGCACTGGGTCACTCGCCATCTGCTCGACACGTTGCCAGAACTCAGTACTGCCCCGCAGCCGCACGAACCGGGCCATGTACCAGAACTCCCTGTGCACACGCCGCCCCAGGTAGTCCAGGGCCACCCCTTCCAGCAGCTGCAGTTCCTCACGGGTCAGCACGATGCGCTTGAAACGGTGCCACACCACCTGCTTGTGGTAACCAGACCGGTGGTACCAGGGGTCGGCCTGCAGGAACGCCAGTGCACACTTGACGTCGGGGCTGCTGCCGTCGGTGAACTGCTCCCACGCCAGCTCCCCACCTGGAAAGAACAGGTCGCCGCACGCGTCATGAAAGTCGGTGCACGCGTCTTGCCACTGCTTGTGGGCTGCCGAAGAGGCCGAGCGGTGTGAATAGGTTTCGTCGATACAGGCGTACAACGCACGCAGCCGGGCCGCATGGGCGTGCATGGTCTGGACGAGATCGCTCAACGGCACGGCAGGCCCCAAAGGAGCCTGCGGAAAGAAACGCGACATGCCGCGACTGTACTTGCGCAGGGCCAGATTGCAAACCTGGCCGCGGCAACTACCCACAGATGTGGCGGCCTGCTACATCACCCCTGCACAGGCGGTGCAGGCACCGGCTCGGGAGGTGTCTCGGAGGGAGATTGAGACGGCGGCGGCTCCGGCGTCTGGGCCGGTGTCTGGCTGGGCGCTGGCGCAGGGGTCTGCTGCGGCGTCGGGCTGGTTGTGGGCACCGGGGGCTGGTACGGCGACGATGCCGGCGGAGCGGCAGGCCTAAGACCGGGCACGATGGCGGGCGTGTTGACGCCCTGGGCTACGGCGGCCATGGAACTGAAGACCAGAACCATCCACACGCTGAGCTGTTGAATGAATCGCATAGCTGCGCTGCCTCCATCAAGGATAGAGGCCAGTATCGCGCGTGCCGCCTGGGCGCCAAGTCGGACAACTGCCCAATCGGCTGCGGCTGCCTAGCTGCGCCGCAACCGATCCACCAGCCCCTGCAAATCCTGCGTAAACACCCGCCGATCCCGCCCCGCAGGCAGCTCCGGCTCGCCATAGTGCACCACTGCCTCGATGGCCGGGGCGCTCAGGGTGCGCCAGATGGATCCGACCAGGGTTTCGTCGCCGATGTAGCTGGGGGCGAAGCTCAGCTCGCCGGTGGTGCGGTCGACAAAACGCAGGCCCACGGGTTGCACTGGGGCGTTGGCGGCGATGGTGGCCTGGATGAGGTTGGCGTGGAAGGGCAGTATCTCGCGCCCGTCGCCGGTGGTACCTTCGGGGAAGACGCCGAGAACCTCGCCGCGTTCCAGCGACTCCTGCATGGTGCGCACCATGCGCAGGGCGTCGCGGCGCGAGGCGCGCTCGATGTACAGGGTGCCGGCGGCGGTGGCCAGGCCGCCAATGACAGGCCAGGCCTTGACGTCGGATTTGGAGACGAAGCGGCAGTGGCGGGCCGCGTGCATCACGGGGATGTCGAGCCAGGAGATGTGGTTGGCCACCAGCATGACAGGCCCCGAGACGGGGGGCTGGCCCTGCAGGCGCAGCGAGATGCCGATCTTGGCCAAGAGCTCCATGGACCAGGCCTGCACACGGGCGTGCTGCTGGTCGGGCGAGAGCGCGGGAAAGCGCAGCGCCACGATGGCCAGGCCCTTGGCGATGTGGCCCAGCATGCGCAGAAGGCGCCACAGGGCGCGCAGGGCCTTCATCGCGCGGTTGTGAACAGCATGGTACCGACCGGACCGCTCAGCCGCCGCGGTCGAAGGCGACCTGCCCGCCGACCAGGGTGGTGCGCACACGACCCGGCAGCTCGTAGCCAAGGAAGGGGGTGTGCTTGCCCTGGCTGCGCAGTGCGTCGCCATGCACCGTCCACGCGGCGGCGGGGTCGAAGATGCACAGGTCGCCCACGCCGCCTTCGACGATCTGGCCCACGCTGGCCTGCAGCGTGCCCAGGGCACTGCCCAGCACGCGGGCCGGGTCGGCCGTGACGACCGAGAGGGCGCGGCGCAGGGGAATGCCGCTGTCTTGCGACCACTTGAAGGCCAGGCTCAGCAGCAGCTCAAGGCCGGTGGCGCCAGGCTCGGCCTCGGCGAATGGCAGGGTCTTGGCGTCTTCGTCCACGGGGGTGTGGTCGGACACCAGCACGTCGATGGTGCCGTCGGCCAGCGCGGCGCTGAGCGCGTCGCGGTCGCGCTGCTGGCGCAGCGGGGGCGACAGGCGGGCGCGGCTGTCGAAGAAGCCGATGTCCACGTCGGTGAGGTGCAGCGAGTTGATGCTGACGTCGGCCGTGACCTTCAGGCCATCGGCCTTGGCGCGGCGGATCAGCTCCACGCCGGCGGCACTGCTGATGCGGCACAGGTGCACGTGCGCACCGGTGCTGCGCTGCAGCTCGAAGATAGTGTGCAGGGCAATGGTCTCGGCCGCCACGGGCACGCCCGACAGGCCCAGGCGCGTGGCCAGCGGGCCGCTGGCGGCCACGCCCTTGCCCAGGTGCAGCTCTTGCGGGCGCAGCCACACGGTGTAGCCGAAGGTGGCGGCGTACTGCAGCGCGCGCTGCGTGACCTGGGTGCTGGCCAGCGGCACCTCGGCCTGGCTGAAGCCGACGCAGCCGGACTCGGTGAGTTCGGCCATTTCGGTCAGCACCTCGCCGGCCAGGTTGCGGGTGAGCGCGCCCAGGGGGAACAGGCGGCTTTGGTGCAGTTTTTCGGCGCGGAACTTGAGCATCTCCACCAGGCCGGGCTCGTCGAGCACAGGGTCGGTGTCGGGCGGGCAGACCAGGCTGGTCACGCCACCGGCCACGGCGGCGGCCATCTCGGATTCGAGCATGCCTTCGTGCTCATGGCCAGGCTCTCGCAGGCGCGCGGCCAGGTCCACCAGGCCGGGCAGCACGTAGCAGCCGGCGGCATCGATCACGCGGTTGGGCGCAAAGTCAGGCGGCACGCGGTTGATGCCAACGATGCGGCCTGCCGCCAGGGCGATGCTGCAGGTCTGGTCAAAACCGGATGCGGGGTCGATCACCCGACCGTTCTGGATCAGTATCTTCATGCTTCATTTCCTGCAACGATGGACATGACGGCCATGCGCACTGCAATGCCGAAGGTCACCTGCGGCAGGATCACGCTCTGCTGGCCGTCGACCACGGCAGAATCGATCTCCACGCCGCGGTTGATGGGGCCGGGGTGCATGACGATGGCGTCGGGCTTGGCCAGCTGCAGCTTTTCCTGCGTGAGGCCGAAGCTCTTGAAATACTCCTGGCTCGATGGCAGCAGCGCGCCGCTCATGCGCTCGTTCTGCAGGCGCAGGGTGATGACCACGTCGGCGTCCTTGATGCCTTCTTCGAGGGTGTGGCACACGCGCACCCCCATCTGCGACATGTCGGACGGCACCAGGGTGCGCGGGCCCACCACGCGCACCTCGGCGCAGCCCAGGGTGGTCAGGCCGTGGATGTCGGAGCGCGCCACGCGCGAGTGCAGCACATCGCCCACGATGGCCACCGTGAGGTTGCTGAAGTCCTTCTTGTAATGGCGGATGGTGTACATGTCCAGCAGCCCTTGCGTGGGGTGGGCATGCCGGCCGTCGCCTGCGTTGATCACGTGCACGTGGGGGGCCACGTGCTGGGCGATGAGGTAGGGTGCACCCGATTCGCTGTGCCGCACCACGAACAGATCGGCCGCCATGGCCGAGAGGTTGGCGATGGTGTCGAGCAGCGATTCGCCCTTGCTGGCGGAGCTGCGCGCGATGTCGAGGTTGATCACGTCGGCCGACAGGCGCTTGGCCGCGATCTCGAAGGTGGTGCGTGTGCGCGTGCTGTTCTCGAAGAACAGGTTGAACACGCTCTTGCCGCGCAAGAGGGGCACCTTCTTGACCTCGCGGTCGTTGACGCTCACGAAGTTGGCGGCGGTGTCGAGGATGTGCGTGACGATGTCGCGCGGCAGGCCTTCAATGGACAGCAGGTGGACGAGTTCGCCGTGGCCGTTGAGTTGGGGGTTGCGCTTGTGCAGCACGGTCAGGCCTCTTGGACGGGATGGACTTGGAATTGGAAGACACCCTGCTCGTCGCGCGCCAAGGCCAGCGATTGGGTGGCCGGCAGCGCCACGCGGGCGGCGGCAAACTCGGCATGCACCGGCAGCTCGCGCCCGCCGCGGTCGACCAGCACGGCCAGGCGCACACTGGCGGGGCGGCCGTAGTCGAACAGCTCGTTGAGCACGGCGCGGATGGTGCGGCCGGTGTACAGCACATCGTCGAGCACGATGATGTCGGCGCCGTTGACGTCGAAGGGCAGTGTGGTCTGCGCGCCGGCCGACAGGCCGCGCTGGGCAAAATCGTCGCGATGCATCACCGACGAGAGCACGCCGGGGGCGCCTTCGAGGCCCAGGTCTTTCTGCAGGCGCTCGGCCAGCCAGGCGCCGCCCGAGGCGATGCCCGCCAGGCGCGTGCTGCCGGGGCTCATCATGCTGCGCACGCCGCGCAGCAGCTCGCGGTACAAGGCCTCGGCGTCGAGCACCAAGCTGCCGCCGGATGCGGCAGGTGCGCCCGATGAGGGGGTCGTCGTCGTCATGGAAGATTCCTCAAAAACTGTTCCAGGATGATGCAGGCAGAGGCGGCATCGGCATCCTTGGCGCCGCCGGCAAGGGCTTCGGTGGTGCTATAGCGCTCGTCCACCTCGAACACCTGCAAGCCAAAGCGGCCGCGCAGCTGGCGCCCGAACTTGAGGGCACGCTCGGTGTTCTCGTGGCTGGCGCCGTCGGGGTGGAAGGGCACGCCGATCACCAGGGCGTCGGGCTGCCACTCCTTGATGCGCTGGGCCACCTGCACAAAGCGGGCGTCGCCCTCGGCCTTGATGGTCTCTTGCGGGCTGGCGCTGCGCAGCAGGCGGTTGCCAGTGGCCACGCCCGTGCGCTTCTGGCCAAAATCGAAAGCTAGAAAGGTCTGGAAATGCGCAGGCACGGCCGGCTGGGCGGGCAAGCCGGTCATGCGTGCCCCGCCTCGGGCGAGAGCATCCAGGCCTGCAGGCCCAGCAGGGCCAGTGCACGGTCGTAACGCTCGGCCACGGGGGTATCGAAAATCACCGACAGGTCGGCCGCCACGGTGAGCCAGGCGTTTTCGCCCAATTCGGACTCGAGCTGCCCTTCTCCCCAGGACGAATAGCCCAGGGTGATGAGCACCCGGCGCGGGCCTGCGCCCGTGGACAGGGCTTCGAGCACGTCCTTGGAGGTGGTCATCTCCAGGCCGCCGGGAATGGTCATGGTGGAGGCGTAGGCCGATTCGTCGGTCTCTGCCCGGTCCATGAGCATGGGTTCGTGCAGCACGAAGCCGCGCTCGGTCTGCACCGGGCCGCCGGAGAAGACGGGCGCCGTGCGCAGGTCTTCCCGGCGCAGGGACAGGTCGACCTTGTCGAACAGGCCCTTGAGGGTGATGTCGGTGGGCTTGTTGATGATGAGCCCTAAAGCGCCACGCTCGCTGTGCTCGCACAGGTAGACCACACTGCGCGCGAAAGACTCATCCTCCAGACCGGGCATCGCGATCAGGAAGTGATGCGTCAGGTTGATGGGCGCAGAATCGATAGACATATGTGCCAATTTTAACGGTGAACATGGAGCCCTCTTATTCCACCGGACTCGTCTGGTTCCGCCGCGACCTGCGTGCGACCGATCACGCAGCCCTGTACCACGCCCTGACCGCATGCCAGAAGGTGCACTGCGCCTTCGTTTTCGACACGGAAATCCTCGACCCCCTGCCCAGAAAGGACCGGCGCGTGGAGTTCATCCGCGAGTCGCTGGTGGAGCTGGACGAGCACCTGCGCACCCTGTCGGGCCACGCCGGCGGGGGGCTGATCGTGCTGCACGCGGTGGCCAGCGATGCCCTGCCCGCCCTGGCCGAGGAGCTGAAGGTGGATGCCATCTACACCAACCACGACGACGAGCCCCAGGCCCTGGCGCGCGACAGCCGGGTGCGCACCCGGCTGGCGGCGGCCGGGCGGGCGTTTCACACCTACAAGGACCACACGCTGTTCGAGCGCAGCGAGGTGCTCACGCAGACGGGCAAGCCCTACAGCGTGTTCACGCCCTACAAGAACGCCTGGCTCCGCAAGATCGACGCCTACTATCTGAAAAGCTACCCCGTGGAACCCCATGCGGGCCGCCTGGCACCCCGGCCCGAGGCACACCGCCGGGCGGTACCCGGTTTGCAGGCCCTGGGATTCGAGCCGGCAGGGCTGTCGCAACTGGCCCTGCCCGCGGGGGCCAGCGGCGCGCAGCGCCTGTTCGAGGATTTTCGCCAGCGCATCGCGCGCTATGAGGACACACGCAACTTTCCGGCCGTCAAGGGGCCCAGCTACCTGAGCGTGCACCTGCGCTTTGGCACCATCTCCCCGCGCCTGCTGGCCCGCACGGCCCATGCGCTGATGGTGCAGGGCAACCAGGGCGCCGCAACGTGGCTCAGCGAGTTGATCTGGCGCGACTTCTACCACCAGATCCTGGCGCACCACCCGCAGGTGGTGGAGCACAGCTTCAAGCCGGCCTATGACGCTATTCGCTGGGAGAGCGGCCCCGAGGCCAACGAACTTTTTGCCGCCTGGTGCGAGGGCCGCACCGGCTACCCGCTGGTGGATGCGGCCATGGCCCAGATCAACCAGACGGGCTACATGCACAACCGCCTGCGCATGGTGGTGGCCAGCTTTCTGGTGAAGGACCTGGGCATCGACTGGCGCTGGGGCGAGGGCTACTTTGCCACCCACCTCAACGACTTCGACCTGGCGGCCAACAACGGCGGCTGGCAGTGGGCCAGTTCCAGCGGCTGCGATGCACAGCCCTATTTCCGCATCTTCAACCCGGTGAGCCAGAGCGAGAAGTTCGATGCCAAGGGCCAGTTCATCCGCAAGTACCTGCCGCAGCTGGCCGGCCTGCCCGATGCGGCGCTGCACGCCCCGTGGGCAGCCAAGCCGCTGGAGCTGCAGGCAGCCGGGGTGGTGCTGGGCAGCACCTACCCGCACCCCATCGTGGACCACGACGAGGCGCGCAAGCGCACGCTGCAAAGGTATGCCGTGGTGAAGGCTGCGGCGGACTGAGAATCATGGCCAACCGTATAGAGTGGGGTGAGCCAGAAGGCTAGCCACCTGGCGTAAACCACCAAAACTGGCGCTACCCAGGCCAGTGCCCCCGTGCAAGCGCCGCCCCGCTGCACTGGGGGCGTCCCCCTGGGGGGCTGAGTGCCGCGGCTCCAAGCCTGCCTGCGCAGGCTTGGACGGCAACGAAGAGCGTCCGCCTCTGGCGGGCGCACTGAGGCGCGAGGCGACTCAGGGGGTATCAAAACCTCGAGTCGCGCGGCTTCTCGGCCATCTGCATGCCGCCATCGTCGATGGCCAGTGAATTGCCAGATGCCAGGCGCAGGCGCAGGGTGACATCGGTGCGGTTGTCGGCATTGGCCACGGCCTCGGCCGGAGTGATGGAGCCGGCCTCCACCAGGGCCAGCAGCGATTGGTCGAAGCTGCCCATGCCCTGCTCGGTGCCGCGGATGATGGCGGTCTTGAGCTCGTCGACCTGGCCCTTCTGGATCAGGTCGGCCACATAGGGCGTGAGCAGCATGACCTCGGTGGCAGGCACCAGGGTGCCCTTGACGCTCTTGATCAGGCGCTGCGCGACGACGGCCTTCAGGCTCAGCGACAGATCCATCAGCAGCTGCTGGTGGGCCGTCTCGGGAAAGAAGTTCAAGATGCGCTGCACCGACTGGCTGGCGTTGTGCGCATGTAGGGTGGACACGCACAGGTGGCCCGACTGGGCGTAATGCAGCGCATGCTGCATGGTGGCGCGGTCGCGGATCTCGCCGATCAGGATCACGCTGGGTGCCTCGCGCATGGCGCGGCGCAGGGCCTCGTCGTACGACAGCGTATCGAGCCCCACTTCGCGCTGGGTGACCAGGGACTTCTTGTGGTTGTGCAGGTACTCGATGGGGTCCTCGATGGTGAGGATGTGCCCGTTGGCGTGCTCGTTGCGGTGGTCCAGCATGGCCGCCAGCGTGGTGGTCTTGCCCGAACCGGCGGCCCCCACGGTCAGGATCAGCCCGCCGTTCAGGAACGCCAGCTGCTTGAGCACGGGTGGCAGGCCCAGTTGGTCAAGCTGCGGAATGTTCGACACCACATGCCGCACCACGATGCCGACCTGGCCGCGCTGCATGTGGATGTTGAAGCGAAAGCGCTCGCCGTCCGGCGTGGTGTACGAGAGGTCGCACTCCATGGTGGCTTCGAACTCCTCGCGCTGCGCCTTGCGCATCACCGAGTAGGCCATCATGCGGATATCGTCGGCGCCCAGCACCTGGCGCGAGATGGGCACGTAAAGCCCCTGGCGCTTGACCGTGGGCGAGGCGCCCGCGAGCAGAAACAGGTCGGACGCGCCTTCGCGCGCCACCAGGCCCAGGCAGGCCAGCAGCCGGCTGTCGCCGGCAGGTGAAGTCGACTCCATCGGTACCTCTGATCAGGCTGACAGACACAAAAAAGCCGCAGGTCCCCACAAACACCAACGCCTGCACCGGTGAGGGATGCAGGCGTCGGGTGGTTTGTCAGGCCTCTGCGGCAGCGGCGATGCGGGCGTAGTGCTGAATCAGGCTGAGCAGCTCTTCGTCCGAGTAAGGTTTACCCAGGTAGTGGTTCACCCCGAGCTCCATCGCGTGCTCGCGGTGCTTCTCGGCAATCCGCGAGGTGATCATGATGATGGGCAGGTCACGCAGTGCACCGTCGGCGCGGATGTTGCGCGCCAGATCGAAACCGTCCATGCGGGGCATTTCGATGTCCGACAGCACCACCGTGGGGCGCTCGTCCTGCAGGCGTTCCAGCGCTTGCAGGCCGTCTGCGGCCAGGGCCACGCGGTAGCCTTCGCGCTGCAGCAGGCGCTGCGTGACGCGGCGCACGGTGATGGAATCGTCCACCACCAGGATCAGCGGCACCTGGCTGATGCCCGATGGCAGCGGCGCAACGGTAGCACCCTTGGCGTCCACCCGGTCGGTGACCATCGGCAGGTCGGCGCTGGCAGCACGCACCTGGTCGCCGTACACGGTGGACAGCGCCACCGGGTTGTAGATCAGCACCACGGCACCCGAAGCCAGCACGGACATGCCGGCCAGGCCAGGCAGGCGCGACAGCTGCGGCCCGAGGTTCTTCACCACCACTTCCTGGTTGCCCAGCACTTCGTCCACGTGCATGGCGATGCGCTGCGAGGCGCTTCGGAAGACCACCACGGGGCGGGTCTTGCCGACCGATTCATGGCTGCGGGCCGAGGCCTGCAGCAGCGCACCGGCCCAGAAGAAGGGCAGTTGCTCCGTGCCGTCATTGAAGTGGCTGGACTTGTAGGCTTCCTGCAGGTCGGCCACCGAGGTACGGCGCACGATTTCCACCAGGTTGGCAGGCACCCCGATGGACAGATCGCCGGCACGCAGCATCACCACCTGCGTGACCGCCGTGGTCAGGGGCAGGATCATGCGGAAGGCAGCGCCCTTGCCGGTTTCGGTCGTAGTCTCGATGCGGCCGCCCAGGGCGTTGATCTCGGAGCGGACCACGTCCATGCCGATGCCCCGTCCGGCCAGGCCCGTGACTTCGCTCGCGGTACTGAAACCGGGCGTGAAGATCAGGTTGGCGGCGTCGGCATCGCTCAGGTCCAGGCCCGGCTCGATGAGCCCCTGGGAGATGGCCTTTTCGCGGATGCGCGGCAGGTTCAGGCCGGCGCCGTCGTCGCGGAACTCCACCGACACGTCGTTGCCTTCGTGGTGCAGGTCCACCGTTATGGTGCCCGATGCCGGCTTGCCGGCGGCCACGCGGGCTTCGGGGTTCTCGATGCCGTGGGCCACGCAGTTGCGCAGCAAGTGCTCGAAGGCGGGGGTCATGCGGTCCAGCACGCCGCGGTCCATTTCGATGGAGCCGCCGGTGATGTCGAGCTTGATCTGCTTGCCGGTTTCCTTGGACGCCTGGCGCACCACGGCGTACAGGCGCTCGGCGATGCCTTCGAACTCCACCATGCGGGTGCGCAGCAGATCGCGCTGCAGCTCACGCGCCTGGCGGCCCTGGGCGATCAGGTCGTCTTCGGCACCTTCCATGGTGCGCTGCAGGTTGCGCTGCACGGTGGCCACGTCGTTGACGGACTCGGCCATCATGCGGGTCAGCTCCTGCACGCGGGTGAAGCGGTCGAACTCCAGCGGGTCGAAGCCAGCAGCCGAGTCCTTGGACAGCGCCAGGCGCGACTGCATCTGCGATTCGGCCTGCACTTCGATGTCGCGCAGTTGCAGGCGCAGGCGGTCCAGGTTGCCCGACAGGTCGGTCAGTGAGGAACGGAACTGCGACAGGCGCACGTCCAGCCGCGAGCGGCTGATCATCACCTCGCCCGCCTGGTTGACCAGGCGGTCCAGCAGCTGGGCACGCACCCGCACCGACTGGTTCGCAGCGACACGCAGCGGTGCCAGTTGCGACGGACCTGCCAGGCGAGCGGCCGGCGCCACGGTGGCAGCGGCAGGCCGTTGTTCCGGGGTACCGGTTGCAGTTCCCGCAGCGGCGGCGGCGGGCTCTGCAGCCTTGGCAACTGGCGCCTGCGCAGCCACCGGCAGGGTGACGACAGCATCGGCCGGGCCCTGGCTGCCAATGGCGCTCAGGGCGGCGAAGTTGGCCTGCAGGCCGTCGAAGCTGGCTTGCAGCGGCTCGATCTCGGCGCTGGTGACGGTGTCCACATCGAGCTGCTCGATGGCGGACTCCAGGCGGTGGGCCATTTCGCCCAGGCGCATGGCACCGGCCAGGCGCGAGCTGCCCTTGAGCGTGTGCAGGGCGCGCAGCACTTCGCTGCGGGCACCCAGGTTGTCGGGGCGCGAGGCCCATTGGCGCAGGGCGCCACCCAACTGGGGCAGCAGTTCCTGGGCTTCTTCCTCGAAGATCGGGAAGAGGTCGGGATCGATCACGTCGATGACGTCGATGTCATCGTCAAGGTCGGACGACAACGCCACCGCACGCGCGATGGCGTCGTCCACATCCTGGTCGTGGTCGCCGTCGTGCACCACCGGCGACAGCGCGGGTGCCACATGCCCGGTAGGGACCACGGAGAGAGCGGGCGCCACCTCAGCCGCTGCCAGCGCTGCCGCAGCGGAATCCTCGGCCTCGGCATCCCGGACTGGCTCATCGTCGATCTCATCCTCGATCGGCGTCAGGGTGTTGTCGACCTCGGTCTGCAGGATCTGGCGCAGCGCTTCCAACACTTCCTGGCTGGGCTCCTTGAGGAAGCCGGCGGCGAACTGGTGCAGCAGGCGGCGGATGTCTTCCGCCGCATCCATGAAGACTCGGGCCTGCTCTTCAGAGCCGCGCGTCTGCAGCTGTACGTGCTGCAGCGCATGCTCAAGCACGCGTGCCATTTCGGACAGCGCATTGAAGCCCACCGTGGCGGAGCTGCCCGCCAGCGAATGCGCGAGGGCCACGGCCGTGTCCGGCAGGGGTTCGTGCAGCTCCAGCGACCATTCCTGCAGGCAGGTGACGAGGCGGCGCGACCATTCGTCGGCTTCGTTCAGGTAGACGTTGTACAGCGGGATGCCGATGCGCAGCGTCTCGATGACCTTGACGGCCTCGTCGAAGGAAGCCTCTTCGGCCACGGGCGCAGCGACCGGTGCCACGGGGGCAGCGGGGGTCTCTGGCTCCGCGTCCAGGACGGGCTCCAGCACCGCTTCAACAGGCTGAGCGGGCTCGGCCACCACGGCCGGGGCCTGCAGTTCAGGCTCGGGGACAAACTCCAGAACGGCTTCGGGCTCTGGCACGGCCTCGGGCTGTGCGGGGGCGCCGGCTTCCAGCAACTGGTCGTCGAGCGCGAATTCGAACGGAGTGTCGAACACGGCCTGCACCACGGGCTCGGGCACGGGTGCAGGAGCGGGCTCAGCGGCCACCTCGAAGGCATCGAGCAGCGGCAGGTCGAAGTCCACCACGGTGGCGGCGACTGGCTCGACCACAACGGGAGGTTCGATGGCGGCCGGTGCGTCGATGCTGTCGGGCACCTGCGCGACGGCTTCGGCGAACACCGCGAAGTCGATCTCTTCGGTGACCGTGGAACTGGTGTCGGGCACGTCCTTGGGCGCCTCGAGCGCGATGATCTCGGGCTCGACGGCGTCTTCAGGGACTTCGGTGGAGACGAAGTCGGCGTGGACGATTTCTTCGTCTTCGTGCGGCAAGGCTTCGGGCGCTGGCTCCAGGGCGACGGGGGCATCGACCAGCTCCGGCACGGGCGCGAAGTCTTCCACCGGCTGGGGCACGGTTTCAGGCAGCTCGGCGGGTACGTCGGCCACGGTGTTGTCGGCAGGCACCTCGATCAGGGAGGCAACCTCGGCAGGGCCGCCCGTCAATGGCAGCAAGGTGCCATCGTTGCGCATGGCTTCTGCGGCCTTGCGGAAGGCCTCGGGTTGCCAATGGGTCGGGTTGCCCGAGGCCAGGCTGTCGGCCCAGTCGCCAAAGGCGTGCAGCGTATCGGTGGACAGCTGCAGCAAGGGCGCGTGCATGGGCTTTTGTTCAGCCAGCCAGGCGTTGAGCACCTGCTCCATCGACCAGGCGGCTTCGCCGAAGTCGTTGAGGCCCACCATGCGCGAGCTGCCCTTCAAGGTATGGAAGGCACGGCGCAGCGTGGTCTGCTCGCTCAGTTCACCCGGCTCATTGCGCAGGGTGGCGATGGCTGCCAGGCCGGTGGTGACGACTTCGCGCGCTTCCTCCAGGAAGATTTCGAGCAGTTCGTCTTCGACGTCCACCGGGGGGCGCACCACGGGGGCCGGCAAGGCGGCGGCTGGCGCAGGGGCTGGCACGGGCGCCACAGGCGATGCAGGCGCAGCACCCAGGTGGCCGAAGCCGATGTCGGGAGCCAGTTGCTCGACCGGCGCCGGGGCGGGCGCGGGCTCGGCAAATTCGCCGGGCAGGGGCGAGAAGTCGGTGGGGGCACTTTCGGGCTCTTCGACCGGGAAGCGCGGCACCACATCGGGCAGCGGAATGGCGGCGCGCTCTTCGAGCTTGGCGGGCGTGGCTTCCTGGGCGTCGCTGACGCGGGCGCGCGTGCGGCCCGTGAGGATGCGCAACTCACCCAGCTCCTCGTCGTAGACGAAGAGCTTGCGCGCCATGGCGCGCTGGTAGCTGAGCATGTCGATCAGGAAGCCCAGGGCCCCCATGCTGCTGCCCAGTTTCTCGAAGACGGGCTGGCGCTCTTCCTCGGGGATGTCGTTGATCAGCAGGCGGTCCACGGTGTCGCGCATGCGCACCACGGCTAGCGAGGCCTGGTCCAGGCCAAGCACGGACAGCACGCCGCGCATCTGCGCCATGTGCCCGGGCACCGGGGCCAGCACCGTGGGGTCCTTGGGGTCGCGGAAGAACAGGTCCAGCGATTTTTCCGCCTCGGCCAGGGTGGCGCGCAGTTCGTCCACCACGCTGCCCATGGTCTGGTTGTCGCTGACACGGCGGTACAGCTCTTCCATCCAGCCTTCCAGGGGCTCGGGTTCGGCACCGGTGCCCACGGCTTCGAGCCGCTCGGACAGGCGGGCGGCGCGCACGGCCATCTGGTCTTCGGCCGCATCGAGCTCTTCGAACGCAGCCTGCAGGTACAGCACCGAGGTGGCCACTTCCATGGCCAGCGCAGCCGATGGCGGCTCGCCGGACTTGGTAGTGGCATCCATCACGTGCGTGAGCGCTGTGGCCAGCTTCTCGCTGCCAGGGCTGAGCTTGCGCAGCGAATCGCAGACCAGGCTGAACTGGTCGGCAGCGGGCTTGATCTTGTTGCGGTCACCGCCGGCCAGGGCCGACCAGGTTTCGGTGGCGGCGGCAATGCGCTTTCGGGCCTGGGCCAGCACGGCAGGGTCGAAACGGCCAAAGCGCGCGGTGTCGTAGTCCACCGGCTTGAAGCGGTCCAGGCTGAAGGCATGGCGCACGGTCATCAGCGCGGGGAACCTGGCCTCCGCGCCCGCAGGCACCGTGGTCTGCGAGCAGAAGAACAGCAGGTCCTGCACCAGACGGTCGGCAATGGTGTTGTCGCCCTTGGCCAGGGTGGCGTACTGCATGAGCACGCGGGAAGCCACGCGCTTCACATACACGTCCGCCGGCAGCAGGCCGCCGGCAAAGGCTTCGAAGAAGGCGGCGCAGATCTTCCAGAACGCGCGCGACTGGCGGTCCGACTGGGCCGCAACCAGGCCCAGGCAGGTGTCGTACATGCTGCGGGCGGCCTTGAGGTCGCCCGTCTTGACGATGCGCAGCACCGCCGCGTCCAGGTGTGCCCGCGCCTGCGGGCCATAAGGCAGGGGTTCCGCAGGAATGGTGACTTCCGGCTCGCGGAAACGACGCTCCACAGGCCACAGGTCTGCGGGGTGCACGCGCTCGGCTCCGGCCAGCGCCTGGGCTTCACGGTACTGGGGGAACAGGGCAACGGGCGAGACGGACTTGCCGGACAGCACGCTTTCCAGGTATTCGATCAGGCCGAAGCTGGCTTTTTCGATGGTGCTGGTGGCCTCATCGGTGCACAGCTCAGGGCGTTGCACAAAGCGCTGGACGGCGGACTCCATGGCCCGCAGCACGAGCGCCGGAGGCCCCATGCCAACCATTTCCAGCGCGCCGCTGGCCTGGTGCAGTTGCTGCCTTGCAATGCGCAAGGCACCGGCGTCGAGCGCCGCAAGGTCCGACTCGGTCGCTGTTTCCACATCGCGCACAAAGCGGCGCATCGATTTGACGGCGCCCCCCAGGGATTTGCGCAGTTCGTCGAGCACCCAAGCCAAAGGACCCAGGTCCTGCTCTCCCTGGGTCCAGTCTGCGGCCGGTGCATTTTTGACATCAATAGATGGCATGGGTTCGTCCCCGGCTGCAATGAGCCAGCTGGTTGATGACTACGGATCGCCTCAGGCGATCTTGAAACGGGCGACAGACTGGCGCAATTCTTCAGCCATGTGCGAGAGTTCGCGCACCTGCTGGGCCGTCGTGCGGGTACCTTCACCGGTCTGTTCCGTCACGGCAAAAATGTGCTGGATGTTGTCGGCCACTTCGTTGGCCAGAACGGCCTCACGGGAGGTCGAGGACGAGATCTGTTCAATCAGGTCGGCCAAGCGGCGCGACACGCGGTCAATTTCCGTCAGTGCGGTACCGGCGCTGTCGGACAGTCGGGCCCCTTCCACCACACCCTGCGTGGAGCGCTCCATAGCGGCCACGGCATCCTGGGTGTCGGTCTGAATGGCCTTCACCAGGGCCGAAATCTGGCGCGTGGCGTCGGCGGAGCGTTCAGCCAGTCGCTGCACTTCTTCGGCCACCACCGAGAAGCCTCGGCCGGCTTCACCGGCGGATGCGGCCTGGATGGCGGCGTTCAGTGCCAGCACGTTCGTCTGCTCGGTAATGTCGGAAATCAGCTCGGTGATTTCACCGATCTCCTGCGACGATTCGCCCAGGCGCTTGATGCGCTTGGAGGTGTCCTGGATCTGGTCGCGGATGGAGTTCATACCGCCGATGGCGTTCTGCACGGCCTGCAGACCGGAGTCGGCGGCTTGCAGCGATTGGCGGGCCACCGTGGCGGACTCTTGCGCCTGTGTGGACACTTCGTTGATTCGGGTCGCCATGTCCAGAACGGAGCGGCCGGTTTCGCGAATTTCGCGCAGCTGCTCGGTCGAGGCGGCGAGCAGTTCGGTCGAGGTGCTGTCCACCTGGGCCGTCGTCTGTGCCACGCGGGTCGCCGTGTTCTGCACGCTGCCCACCAGCTGGCGCAGTTCTTCCACCGTGTAGTTCACCGAGTCGGCGATGGCGCCCGTGATGTCTTCGGTCACGGTGGCTTCCTGGGTCAGATCGCCTTCAGCGACCGACTGCAGTTCGTTCATCAAACGCAAAATGGCGGCCTGGTTGGCGTCGTTGACGCGCTTGGCTTCCTGCTCCTGGCGCTTGGCGTCCTTTTGCTGCGATTCGGCAGCCGTCTGGCGGCCCCGGCTGTCCAGCAGTTGAACGCGCGAGATGCCGATACCGCACAGCAACACGAACAGGCCGGCAAGGGCCAGGGCACCGATCTGCCCGGCGCCCAGGCCGGTCTGTGCGGACAGCTTGCCCTGCAGGTTTTCCAGTTGGCGGCGCAGCGGTTCGCTGTCGGCAATGATGGCGGACTGTGCTTCACGGGCGGACACCAGGCCCTGCAGGTTGCCCAGAATGGCACTGGCCTGCGTGCGGGTCTGCTCGTACAGCTTTACCAGGCCGTCGAGTTGCTCGCGCGTCTGGCCGTCCTTGGTGGCGGACAGGCGCAGCTCGGGGCTGCCGTCCAGCAGGCCCTGTGCGATTTCCTTGAAGGAGTTCAAGTCCTTGCCCAGCAGGAACACGGCCTCGGGGCTCACGCCTTCCATGGTCTGGAATTCGTTGGCGGACTTGCCGATGCGCTGGGTCAACATCACCAGTTGGCCGGCGGCCGAGATTTCGGCGGCGGGGGCGTTCTGCTGCAGCTTGAGCGAGGACACCGTTTCGGCGATTTCGAGCAGGTCGGACGACTGGCGGTTGATGGTGCGCAGAGCGTCACCCACCTGGGTCAGGATCTTTTGCTGGCCCATCACCACGCCGGCGTTGCGCTCGGCGCGCTCCATCAGGGGCGTCACGGCGTCCAGATCGGGCTTGTAGGGCTCGCCCAGCGATTGCACGCCGAGTTCGTTGTCGCCAGCGGTCAGGGCGCGCACGTTGCGCGCCAGCACGCCCGAGCTTTCCACCACGTCGGGGAAGGCCTGGGGGCTACCCACCAGCGCCTGCGACACCGACTTGGCCAGGCGCTGCGACTGCATCAGGGACTGGCCGGTAGCGGCGAGCTGCTGTGCGGAGCGGTCTGCCTGCTGCAGCACCCAGAAAGCGATCGCACCCAGCACCACCACGCCAACCGCCAGCAAGGCCAGCAGGCGGCGCTGGTGGCCGGCCGCCGTGGAGGTGCCCAGCACCGGCAGGGAGATCAGATCTTCATCACTGTCGGGTTCGGTGAGCTCGGGTGCATAGCCGCCCGGGTCGCCCTGCACGCTGTTCATGGCATCGCTCTGGTACTCGCGCAGCGCCGCTGCTTCGAGCGAACCGGTCCCCAGCACGTCCTGACCGTCATCGGCCGCAGCATGGCCTGCTGCGGCGTCCGGCGCTCCGGGTTTCCGGTTGAACAGTTTTCCAAATTGATTGACGACGGACATGGTGCAGCCTTACAGAAAAACTCAAGCACTGATGCTCAGAAAAGCGGGATGTTGGGACAGGATCTGCAGATTGAGCTCCTGCCAGCGCGCGCCACCTGCATCGATGTAGGTGGTGCCGAAGAATGCGGGAGATTCGGGTGCAGGCGGCTCGGAGGACACAAACGACTCCGTACCCCGCAGGCCGGCCAGCCGGTCCACCAGCAAGGCGGCATTCACCTCAAGCACGGCATTGAAGGCCAGCAGGCTGGACTCGGACAGCGCCTGCTCGGTGCGCGTGACCGTGGTGCCCAGCATGCCGGCGAGGTCGGCCACGCCGACCAGCCCGCCGCGCAGGTTGGCGACACCGAGGAACCAGCTTTGCGTGTACGGCACGGGCTGAACGGTGACCCAAGGAAAAATCTCGCCCGACTGGGCGAGAGGTAGAAGGTAGTACTGCCCTGCTGTCTCGACAGCCAGCCAGGACGATACGGACAAGCCTTCCGTCCTGGCGGCCTGAAGACGGCTGGCCAGTCGGACTTGTAGCTCGCGGAGGGCTTCGCGGTTGGCCATGAACGCGCCGCTGCCTCAGTTCAGCGCGTCAATCTTGGCCTGCAGCTCGGCGGGATCCACCGGCTTGGTGATATAGCCGCGCGCGCCCTGGCGCATACCCCAGACCCGGTCGGTCTCCTGGTTCTTGCTGGTGCACATGATGATGGGCACGTCGGCGTACAGCGGATCACGGGTGATTGCACGCGTGAGCTGAAAGCCATTCTGGCCTGGCATCACCACGTCCATGAGGATCAGGTCGGGCTTGTCTTCGGCCAGGCGGCGGAAGGCTTCTTCGGCGTTCTCGGCCGTGCGCACCTGCATGCCTTTTTTCTGCAGCAGGTCGGTCAGAAACATCAACTCGGTCTTCGAATCGTCGACGACCAGAACTTTCTGGATGGGCATTACATCGCTCCTTGTTGGGAATTGCCGAATTGCTGCACGGCCTGCAGCAACTGGTCTTTGGTAAACGGTTTGGTGAGATATTCCTGGCAGCCGACCATGCGCCCGCGCGCCTTGTCGAACACGCCGTCCTTGGAGGACAGCATCACCACCGGGGTATCTGCGAAACGGGCGTTGCGCTTGATGATCGCGCAGGTCTGGTACCCGTCGAGCTTGGGCATGAGAATGTCACAGAAAATCAGCTGAGGCTGGTAATCGTTCACTTTCGCCAAAGCATCAAAGCCGTCGTCAGCCAACAAGACTTCGTGCCCCCCCTGCTTGAGAAAAATCTCGGCGCTTCGGCGGATGGTATTGCTGTCATCCACCACGAGCACTTTGAAAGATGCGCCTGTTGTAGTCAATTGCTAATGCTCCCGATGGAAAAACAAACAGCGCGGCCCGAGCCGCGCATCAAATCTGAACCATCTCGAAATCTTCCTTGCGGGCGCCACACTCAGGACAGGTCCAATTCATGGGCACCTGGTCCCATGGCGTGTTGGGGGCGATGCCGTGCTCGGGCGCACCCTCTGCCTCGTCATAAATCCACCCGCAGATCAAACACATCCAAGTTTTAGAGTCGATCACAGCTTAAAGGGCCTTCACATAGAATGCAACGATTGTATCTAGTCATCTCCCCGGGCTGCAGCTTCCGTGCCACCCCCGATGCCGCCACTGGACCATGACCACATCTGCATTCCCCCCTCCCGACACCGAACACGCCGACGACGAATCCGGTGATGAAGCGAGCCCGGCCTGCGTGCTCGTTTTCAACGCCAGCGACCCCAGCGGCGCGGGTGGCCTGACGGCAGACATCACCACTATCGCATCGGTCGGCGGCCACCCCATCGCGGTGGTCACGGGGGCCTACGCGCGTGATACGGCGCAGATATTCGACCATTTCAGCTTCGACGACGAGGCCGTCTCCGAGCAGGCCCGGGCGGTGCTCGAAGACATGCCCGTGCAGGCCATCAAGGTGGGTTTCGTGGGCAGCCCCGAGAACATCAGCGCCATCGCCGAAATAACCACAGACTATGACGAAGTCCCGGTGATAGCGTACATGCCCAACCTGTCCTGGTGGACGGAAGAGCAGATCGACGAGTACCTGGACGCCTTCCGTGAGCTGTTGTTGCCGCAGACCTCAGTGTTGGTAGGAAACCACAGTACGCTGTGGCGCTGGCTGTTGCCGGACTGGAAGAGCGACCGCAGCCCCACTGCGCGCGACATTGCCCGGGCGGCTTCAGAGATGGGCGTGCCCTACACCCTGGTCACCGGCATCCCTCTGCCCGAGCAGTTCGTCGAGAACGTGCTGGCCTCACCCCAGACGGTGCTGGGCAGCGGCAAGTTCGAGCTGTTCGACGCCACCTTCTCGGGCGCGGGCGACACCCTGTCGGCCGCACTCACGGCCCTGGTGGCCAGCGGCAACGACCTGGGCGAGGCCACCAGCGAAGCGCTGGGCTACCTGGACCGCTGCCTGGACGCCGGTTTCCGCCCCGGAATGGGGCACATCGTGCCCGACCGCATGTTCTGGGCCCAGCCCGACGACGAGGACGGCGAAGACGACGACGCCCCGATTGACGACACAGCAGCCATCGAAGGCTTTGTGATGCCCCCCCATGACACCAAGCACTGATCTCAACATCCCCCTGTTCGAACGCGCCAAGGCGCTCATCCCCGGCGGCGTGAACTCGCCCGTGCGGGCCTTCAAGGCCGTGGGCGGCACGCCGCGCTTCGTCAAGCGTGCCCAGGGCGCCTACTTCTGGGACGCCAACGACCAACGCTTCATCGACTACATCGGCTCCTGGGGGCCGATGATCCTGGGCCACGGCCACCCGGCGGTGCTCGAAGCGGTGCAGAAGGCGGCGCTCGAAGGCTTCAGCTTCGGTGCGCCGACCGAGCGCGAGGTGGAGCTGGCCGAGGAGATCATCGGCCTGGTGCCCTCGATGGAGATGATCCGGCTGGTCAGCTCGGGCACCGAGGCGGGCATGAGCGCCATCCGCCTGGCGCGTGGCGCCACGGGCCGCAGCAAGATCATCAAGTTCAACGGCTGCTACCACGGCCATGCCGACGCGCTGCTGGTCAAGGCCGGCTCGGGCCTGGCCACCTTCGGCAACGCCACCAGTGCGGGCGTGCCGCCCGAGGTGGTGCAGCACACCCTGGTGCTGGAATACAACGACATTGCCCAGCTCGAAGAAGCCTTTGCCCTGCACGGCAAGGAACTGGCCTGCCTGATGATCGAGCCGATCGCCGGCAACATGAACTTCGTGCGCGCGAGCGTCCCCTTCATGCAGCGCTGCCGCGAGCTGTGTACCGAGTACGGTGCGCTGCTGGTGCTGGACGAGGTGATGACCGGTTTCCGCGTCGGCCTGACCAGTGCGCAAGGCGTGTATGCCAAGAGCATCCCCGGCTTCAAGCCCGACATCACCGTGCTGGGCAAGGTGATCGGCGGCGGCATGCCGCTGGCCGCCTTTGGCGGGCCGCGTGCCATCATGGAGCATCTGGCGCCCATCGGCGCCGTGTACCAGGCCGGCACGCTGTCGGGCAACCCGGTGGCCACGGCCTGCGGCCTGGCCACGCTGCGCGAGATCACGAAGCCCGGCTTCTTTGATGCCCTGTCGGCACGTACCCAGTCACTGGTGGATGGCCTCAAGGCCGCTGCCGCAGCCGAAGGCGTGCCCTTCAGCGCCGACTGCGAGGGCGGCATGTTCGGCTTCTTCTTGCTGCCCAGCCTGCCCCAGAGCTACCCCGAGGTGCTCACCACCGACAGCGCCCGCTTCAACCAGCTGTTCCATGGGCTGCTGGACCGCAGTATCTATATAGCACCGGCGCTGTACGAAGCCGGTTTCGTGAGCGCGGCCCACAGCGAAGAAGACATCGCTGCCACGGTGGCCGCTGCGCGCGAGGTCTTCAAGAGCCTCGCAAGCTGAAGCTACAAGAGGCCGCGCAGTTCGCGCGCGGCTTCCTGCAGCAAGGGCAACATCTCCCTTTGCAGGCTGCCCTCGTCCAGTTGCCTGGGCGAGGCCACCACGTTGAGCGCCGCCACGGTCTGCCCCTGCAGGTTGCGCAGCGGCACGGCCAGGGCATGCACGCCCAGCTCGTGCTCTTCCACCGCCAGGCAATAGTCGTCGCGCCGCGCACGCGCGATGGCCTGGCGCAGCGGCCCCACCTGCGTGAGCGTATGGGGCGTGAGCCGCTGCAGCGTGGCACCCTTGAGCCAGGTGGTGAGTGCCGCCGCCGGCAGCGCCGCCAGCAGCACCCGCCCGGTGGACGTGGGGTGGGCCGGCAGCCGCGCCCCCAGGTGCAGGCCGTAGGCCAGCACGCGCGAGGGCGCGCCATACACCCCGCTGCGCGCCACGATCACGACCTCGCTGCCGTCGAGCACCACGGCCGAAAAGGACTGCTGGGTCTGCGCGGCCAGCCGGTTCAGCGTGGGCTGCAGCACGCGCGGCAGCCGGGCCGACGCCAGGTAGCTGCCCGAAAAGCGCAGCACCTTGGGCGCCAGCCAGAAGTAGCTGCCATCGCTTTCCAGGTAGCCCAGGTGCGCCAGCGTGAGCAGGTGCCGACGCGCCGCCGCCCGGGTGAGCCCCGTGCGCTGCGCTGCCAGCGAGGCATTGAGGCGCTGGCGCTCGGTGTCGAAGCTCTCCAGCACAGCCATGCCCTTGGCCATGCCCTCAATGAAGTCGGCCTTGGCGATAGGGGTGGTGCTGGAGGTCATGGTCGGCAGAAAAGATCGGTACATCAAGGATTGCGCGATGATCGCACAAAGCATCTGTACATCGCACGCAACCGGCCAGCCGGCACCCCGCGTTGACCTGCGTCAACCTACGCTTGGGCCTTGCCTTCGAGCCGGTGCTCGGGGCCTTCCTTCCCCAGCTTTGCGAGGTTCCCCCAATGCGTACCCAGGTTGCCATCATCGGCGCCGGCCCGGCCGGTCTGCTGCTCGGCCAGTTGCTGCACACATCCGGCATCGACGCCGTCATCATCGAGCAGCGCAGCGCCGACTACGTGCTCGGCCGCATCCGCGCCGGCGTGCTCGAACAGGTCACCATGGACCTGCTGGAGAAAGCCGGCGTGAGCGCCCGCGCCCATGCACAGGGCCTGCCGCACGACGGCATCGAGCTGTTGTTCAAGGGCCAGCGCCACCGCATCGACCTGCATGCGCTCAGCGGCGGCAGCCGCGTGACGGTGTACGGCCAGACCGAGGTCACGCACGACCTGATGGATGCGCGCTCCGCTGCGGGCCTGGTCACCGTATACGAAGCCGGCAACGTCCGCGTGCACGACTTCGACGATGGCAAGCCACGCGTGACCTATGAGAAGGATGGCCAGACGCACGAGATCACCTGCGATTTCATCGCCGGCTGCGACGGCTACCACGGCGTGTGCCGCGCCAGCGTGCCCGAGGGCGCGCTCAAGACCTATGAACGCGTCTACCCCTTCGGCTGGCTGGGCGTGCTGGCCGATGTGCCGCCGGTTTCGCACGAGCTGATCTACGCCAACACCGAGCGCGGCTATGCGCTGTGCAGCATGCGCAGCACCACGCGCAGCCGCTACTACCTGCAGGTGCCCGACACCGACAAGCTGGAGAACTGGAGCATCGACCAGTTCTGGGCCGAACTGGGCAATCGGCTGGACCCCGAGGCGCGCGCGAACCTGGTGACCGGCCCGGCGCTGGAGATGAGCATCGCGCCGCTGCGCAGCTTCGTGGCCGAGCCCATGCGCTTTGGCCGCCTGTTCCTGGCCGGCGACGCGGCCCACATCGTGCCGCCCACGGGTGCCAAGGGCCTGAACCTGGCGGCCAGCGACGTGGGTTACCTGTGGAACGCCTTCGCCGATCATTACGGCGACAAGTCGGATGCCGGCATCGATACCTACTCCGACCGCTGCCTGCGCCGCGTGTGGCGCGCCGAACGCTTCTCGTGGTGGTTCACCTCGCTGATGCACCGTTTTCCGGACACCGGCGAGTTCGGCCAGAAGATGCAGGAGGCCGAGCTCGACTACCTGGTCCACTCGCGCGCCGCATCCACCGCGCTGGCCGAGAACTATGTGGGGCTGCCGATGGATTTCGGGGCGCAGGCAACAACGGCGGCACACGGGCGCTGACAGCGGGGTGGCCGTTCATCGGTCCGTCACACCGCCATGCGAGCCTTGGCGGATACACAACGGACCGCTCCACCATGAACCGCCCTCCCCGCACCCCACGCCCGCTGACCAATCTGCTGCAGGGCAATGCACCCGAGAACGATGCCCCAGCCGATCCCGCCCATGCCAGCCGCCGCAGCTTTGTGCGCCAGTTGGCGCTCGGTGCTGCAGCACTGGGCACCCTGCCCCTGGCGGCCTGCGGCGGCAGCGACGATGCACCGGAGGTGCGCTTTGCGCATGGCGTGGCCAGCGGCGATCCCCTGAGCGACCGCGTCATCCTGTGGACGCGCGTCACGCCGCCCGCCAACCACAGCGCCGACATCCCCGTGCGCTGGGAGGTGGCAAGCGACTCCGCTTTTGCCACCCTGGTGTCCCAGGGCACGGCATCCGCCACGGCGGCCCGCGACTTCACGGTGAAGGTTGATGCCACCGGCCTCAGGCCTGCCACCCCGTACTACTACCGCTTCATGGCCTATGCCGCCACCTCGGCCACGGCGCGCACGCGCACCCTGCCGACCGGCAGCGTGTCCCAGGTGCGCCTGGCCGTGTTCTCCTGCGCCAACTACCCTGCCGGCTACTTCAACGTGTATGCAGAGGCGGCACGCCGCAATGACCTGGACGCGACCGTGCACCTGGGCGACTACGTGTACGAATATGCCCGGGGCGGCTACGCGTCCGCCAATGCCGAGCAACTGGGCCGCCTCTCCCAGCCTGTGGGTGAAATCCTGTCACTGGCCGACTACCGCACGCGCCACGCCCAGTACAAGACCGATGCCGATCTGCAGGCCCTGCATGCCGTGGCCCCCATGATCGCCGTGTGGGACGACCACGAGATCGCCAACGACACCTGGGCCAATGGCGCCGAGAACCACCAGAGCGCGACCGAAGGCAGCTTTGCCGCGCGCAAGGCCGTGGCGATGCAGGCCTACCACGAGTGGATGCCCATCCGCAACGCGCAGCCCGAACTGATCTACCGCAGCTTTGCCTTCGGCGACCTGGTGGCCCTGCACATGCTCGACACCCGCGTGATCGGGCGCGACGAGCAGGCCGACTACAGCCGCTTCTTCACGGCCAGCGGCTTCGATGCCGCGGGCTTCACCGCTGCCGTGGGCGCCCCCACGCGCCAGCTCATGGGCAGCACACAGACCCAGTGGCTGCAGCAGCAGATGACCGCATCGTCCGCCACCTGGCAGGTGCTGGGCCAGCAGGTGCTGATGGGCCGCATGAACATCCCTGCCCCCATCCTCATCGACACCCTGCAGCCTGGGGCCGGGGTGAGCGTGTCCCAGTACGCGGCCATCGTAGCCAAGGCGCAGGCGGCACCCGCCACGCTGACAGCGACCGAAAAGGGCGTGCTGGCCCAGCCCTCCATCCCCTACAACCTCGATGCCTGGGACGGCTACCAGGCCGCGCGCGAAACCGTGCTGGCCATGGCACGCGGCCTGAACAAGAACCTGGTGGTGCTGTCGGGCGACACGCACAACGCCTGGGCCAACGAGCTGGCCGACCTGGGCGGCAATGCCGTGGGGGTGGAGTTCGCCACCTCGTCCGTCACCTCTCCTGGGTTCGAGGACTACCTGCCCAAGGAAAACCCGGCCGTGCTGGCCGGCGCACTGCAGCAACTGATCTCGCCGCTCAAATACTGCGACACCTCGCGCCGCGGCTACATGCTGCTTACCGCCACGGCCACCGAGTGCCGCGCCGACTGGGTCTACGTGAACACCATCACCAGCCGCAGCTACATCGCCAGCACGGACAAGTCACTCAAGGTGGTGGCCGGCACCGCCGGGCGCGGTCGCATCGTGGCGGTCTGAACGAACCGGACCAGGAAAGAAAAAGGCGGCCGAGGCCGCCTTTCTTGTGCGCCAATGCCACCGCTGGCGGCGGCATCGCAACCGGTTCAATGGCGGAAATGGCGCACGCCGCTGAACACCATGGACACGCCGCGCTCGTTCGCAGCGTCGATGACTTCGTTGTCGCGCATCGAGCCGCCGGGCTGGATCACGCAGGTGGCACCGGCATCGACCACGACATCCAGGCCATCGCGGAAGGGGAAGAAGGCGTCGCTGGCCACCACGGTGCCCTGCAGGGACAGGTTGGCGTGGCCGGCCTTGATGCTGGCGATGCGGGCAGAGTCGAGGCGGCTCATCTGGCCGGCGCCCACACCCATGGTCATGCCGCCCTTGCAGAAGACGATGGCATTGCTCTTGACGTACTTGGCCACCTTCCAGGCGAACAGCAGGTCTTCCATCTCTTCGAGCGTGGGCTGCTTCTTGGTCACGACCTTGAGGTCGATCAGCGACAGCTCCTGGTTGTCGGCGGTCTGCAGCAGCAGGCCCGAACCGATGCGCTTGGCATCCATGGCGTTGCGGCCACGCTGCCAGTCGGTAGTGCCTCCGTGGGCCGGCAGCGCGATCTTGAGCAGGCGCACATTGGCCTTGGCCTTGAAGACTTCGAGCGCCTCGGCCGTGAAGTCCGGGGCCATCAGCACTTCGACGAACTGCTTGGAGATCTGCTGCGCTGCCTTGCCGTCCACCGGGCGGTTGAAGGCGATGATGCCGCCGAAGGCGCTGGTGGGGTCGGTCTGGAAGGCCTTGCCGTAGCTGTCCAGCGCGTCCAGGCCCACGGCCACGCCGCAGGGGTTGGCGTGCTTGACGATGACGCAGGCCGGCGCCTCGAAGCTCTTGACGCATTCCCAGGCGGCATCGGCGTCGGCGATGTTGTTGTACGACAGCTCCTTGCCCTGCAGTTGCACCCCGGTGACCAGCGAGCCGGGCGCGGGGTGTAGGTCGCGGTACAGCGCGGCCTGCTGGTGGGCGTTCTCGCCGTAGCGCAGGTCCTGCACCTTGGTGAAGATGCCATTGCTCTGGCCGGCGAACTGGGCACGCGCGGGCACATAGGTTTCGGACAGCTTGACTTCCTCGAAGCTGACGGACGAGAGGTAGTCGCTGATCGCGCCGTCGTACTGGGCAATGCGGTTGAATGCCGCCACCGACAGTGCAAAGCGCAGCTTGTCCGAGAGCTTGCCCGAGGCCTTGAGTTCTTCGAGCACGGCGGGGTACTGCGAGGCATCGGTCAGCACGCCCACGTCCTTCCAGTTCTTGGCGGCGCTGCGCACCATGGCGGGGCCGCCGATGTCGATGTTCTCGATGGCGTCGGCCAGCGTGCAGCCTGCCTTGGCCACGGTGGACTCGAAGGGGTAGAGGTTGACCACCAGCAGGTCGATGGTGTCGATGCCATGCGCCTTGAGCGCGGCCATGTGCTCGGGCAGCTCGCGGCGCGCCAGCAGGCCGCCGTGCACCTTGGGGTGCAGGGTCTTCACGCGGCCGTCGAGCATTTCGGGGAACTGGGTGACCTCCGCCACTTCGGTCACGGGCAGGCCCTTGTCGGCCAGCAGCTTGGCGGTGCCCCCGGTGGACAGCAGCTTGATGCCCAGGGCGTGCAGCGCCTGGGCAAATTCAACAATGCCGGTTTTGTCGGAGACGGAAAGAAGTGCGTTCATGGCAGGTCGGTAAAGGAGTTTGGAATCGGGTGGGGTGCAGTTGCCGGCAACTGCACTGCGGTAGTGGGAAGCGCCAGCACTGCCCGGCGCAACGGGGCATCAGATCAGCTTGTGTTCCACCAGCTTCTTGCGCAGGGTGTTGCGGTTCAGGCCCAGCCATTCGGCAGCGCGCGACTGGTTGTTGTCGGCCTGCTGCATCACGACTTCCAGCAGCGGCCTTTCGACCACGCGCACCAGCATGTCGTACATGCCATCGGGCGTCTCTCCGCCCAGGTCGCGAAAGTAGCCCTGCAGGCTCTCGCGCACGCATTCTTCAATATGTTTCTTGCTCATGCAGCCAATCCCTCTTGTTCTTCGCTGGGGTCTGCGTCGGCAGCCAGTGTGCTGGCGGCGGGAAAGCGGTCCATCTGCTGCGCCAGGGCATCCAGATAGTCCGCCACCGCATGCCACTGGGCCGCGCAGTCCTCTATGGTGTTGATGTGTTGTCGAAAGGCTTCGCCGCCCGGCATGGAGCGCAGGTACCAGGCAATGTGCTTGCGCGCACTGCGCACCCCGGTCAGCTCGCCATACAGGCGGTAGTGGTCGTGCAGATGCTCGAGCAGCAGGCGCCGTACCTCGGCCACCAGCGGTGGCGCCAGGTGTTCGCCTGTGGCGAGAAAATGCCCGATCTCACGGAAGATCCACGGCCGTCCTTGTGCCGCGCGGCCGATCATGATCGCATCGGCCCCCGTGGCGGCCAGCACCTCGCGCGCTTTCTCGGGCGAGGTGATGTCGCCATTGGCCACCACCGGTACGCGCACCGCCGCCTTCACGGCGGCGATGGTGTCGTACTCGGCATGGCCCTTGTAGCCCTGCTCGCGCGTGCGCCCATGCACCGTGAGCATCTGGATGCCCACGGCCTCGAACTGGCGCGCCAGCGCGACGGCGTTCTTGTGCTCCTGGCACCAGCCGGTGCGCATCTTGAGCGTGACGGGCACCTTGTGCGGCGCACAGGCATCGACCACCGCCTGCGCGATGGACACGGCCAGTGCCTCGTCCTGCATCAGGGCCGAGCCGGCCCACTTGTTGCACACCTTCTTGGCCGGGCAGCCCATGTTGATGTCGATGATCTGCGCACCGCGTTCCACGTTGTAGACCGCGGCCTCGGCCATCATCTGCGCCTCGGTGCCGGCGATCTGCACCGCGATCGGCCCCGGCTCCCCTTCGTGGTTGGCCCGGCGCGAGGTCTTGAGGCTGTTCCACAGGTCCTTGCGCGAGGTCACCATTTCACTCACGGCATAGCCCGCCCCCAGTTCCTTGCACAGCTGGCGAAATGGCCGGTCCGTGACGCCCGCCATGGGGGCGACGAACAAGCGGTTCGCCAAAGGAATGTGGCCGATGTGCATGGAAAGGGTGGGGGTGCGCCGAAGCTGCGAATGCTGAAAAAGGAGGCAGGATTGTACCTGCTCAAAATTTCAGCAAATGAAATCTGCGCGACTTTTACAGCCCGTCTGTGCTGCGGCGCAACAATGCCGCTGCGCGCCGTCCGGGATGTCTAGTCAGCGCGCCGCGAGGTCGGTGTCGTCGGCCCCTGCCGGCACGCCGCGCTGGGCATAGTGCCACCAGGCGTCGGGCAGGTTGTCGAACTGGTGGTGCGCCATCAAAGCGCGCAGCCATTGGCGGTTGTGGTGCACGTCCGGCGAAAGGTTCTGCGTGGCAGAGCTCAGCACGCCGGAAGGCGTTCCCATGTCCACCTCGCCTCCATCGGCCAGCGGCCCGCGCACCACCTTGCTGGCGCGCATGCCGTCGACCACGATGACCTGCACCACCCAGGCACCTGTCTGGATATTGCACTGGGCCTTGAGCGCCATCCCTTGGGCCTTGAGGCCGTCTTGCGCAGAGCGCAGTGCCGCCGGTTGGCCATTGGCACCGCAGCCGCGCTCCTGCACCACGCTGATCGCACCCGATGGCAACGCAGCCACTGGCTGGGGCACGGCCGCCTGGGGGCTTTGCACGCATGCAGCCAGCAGCGCAGCCGCTGCCAGCGATAGCCAGGGGCTGCGGTGGGTTGCGGTGGTGGTGCGGTGGGTGCTGTGCATGGGGGCCTCCTGCTTGAGCGGTAGCGTCCATGAACGATACAAACACCGCTTGCCACGGGCCATGCGCGGATGGCGCGCGCCGGTGTAGGACGGAACCTTCACCCGGTTTTTCGTGCGCGGGGTGCCCCTAAACTCCGGTGCATGGAAATATGGATGCACCAGCTGATGCAGTGGCTGGCCCTGCCGCAGTTCGGCCTGAGCACTGTCTTCGTGGTCTCGTTCATCTCGGCGACACTGTTGCCGCTGGGTTCGGAGCCTGCCGTTTTCGGCCTCATCAAGCTCAACCCGGAGATGTACTGGCCCGCCATCCTGGTGGCCACGGTGGGCAACACCCTGGGTGGCGGGGTCAGTTGGTGGATGGGCCTCGGGGCCCACAAGGCCGTGGACAAGGCCCGCGGGCACACGACCAATGTGCGTGCGCTGGCCTGGCTGGAACGCTTTGGCCCCCGAGCCTGCCTGCTCAGCTGGCTGCCCGTGGTGGGCGACCCGCTGTGCGCCGTGGCCGGCTGGCTCAAGCTGCCGTTCTGGCCCTGCCTGGCCTACATGGCGGTGGGCAAGTTCATGCGCTACCTGGTGATGACCAGCGTGCTGCTGCACTTCATGCCGGGGCAGTTCGGCACCTGATCGAGCGAGCGATCAGGGTGCGGGGGTGCCCAGAAAATCCTTTTCGGTGCCCAGGGGCGCGATGGACGAATCACCCTTGGAGACGGGCTCCTCCACCACCACCTGGTTGCGCCCGCCTTCCTTGGCCATGTACATGGCGGTATCGGCGCGCGAGAAGAATTCGAGCACCGACTCGCCCAGGATGTACTGCGTGACACCGATGGACACCGACACGCGGCTCTTGAGCACATCGGTCCAGGGATGCGATTCGACGTGCGAGCGGATGCGCTCGCAGGTATTGAGCGCCGGCAGCAGCGAGGTGCCCGGGAAGATCAGCAGAAACTCCTCGCCGCCGTAGCGCCCGAAGATGTCGCCCGCGCGCACGTTGTCCTGCGCCACGCGCGAGAAGGTGCGCAGCACCTCGTCGCCACCCAGGTGGCCGAGCTCGTCGTTGATGCGCTTGAAGTGGTCCAGGTCGATGACCGCCAAGCACAGCGGGATGCCGCTTTCATCGGCGAGCTGCTTTTGCTCTTCGAGAGCCGCCACCGTGTAGCGCCGGTTGAAGCAGCCCACCAGCGTGTCGCGCTGCGCGTCCTGCTGGATGTTGCGGATCTTGCGGCTGGCGCGGTGCAGCACACGGTGCAGCTTCTGCACCTTGCCGATCAGCAGGATGACGGCCGGCAGCGCGAACGCCAGCGACAGCCAGTGCGCAAGCTCCAGCCGCAGCAGCGCGTCGTTGGACTGCTCTGCGTAGTGCACCGCGATCACCACCGCATAGCCCATCAGCAGCAGGGCCGCCAGGGCAATGAGCGCACGGCCCGAGACGCGGTACATGGAATAGGCCACGACGACAAAGGCGAACGGCGCCATCAGGATCTGCATGATGGGGTCGAGGTAGCAGATGAGCAGCAGGCCGCCATAGGCCACAGCGGCAATGGGCAGCTTGAGCTGCTTTTCCTTGAAGCGATGGTGCAGGCCCAGTGCAAAAACCATGGCGAACACCGGCACGAACACGGCCACCAGCGCCAGGGCCACGAACACGGTGCGCGTCTGCACCAGGTCCATCGCATGGAACACCAGCATCGCCACGAAATACAAGGCAATCAGGCCACTGGCGATCCACCAGCGGCGGGCAGTGGCCAGATCGCGCGGCTGGCCGGCCGCATCCATTTCCCTGCGCGAAGGGTGGTGATGGATCGCCGTCTCGTCGCTGGAGTCATCGAACTCCAGGATGGCGTCCGTCAGCGGAAAGGCGTCCGTGTTGGCAAACAGCGGCTTCTTGCGTCCGAAGAGCGTCGAGAAAGGGGAGGTGGCGCCCATGGTGGTCTGTGCACTTGGTTGGAAACGTTCGTTTTTTCAGTCAATGGACAGCCGGCAGGGCCTCGCCCGCACAAACATGGCGCACACGCCCAGTCGAGGACCCCGATCATGGGACCCGGTATTTTAGGTACAGCCTATCGCTATCGCCCCCGTGTTTTCCAGTAGCCACCGCCATCAGCGCCCTGCCGCCACGGCGGCGGAGCCTGCCCGCAGTTGCCACCAGCCCTCCAGGCTGTAGACGAGCAATGCAGCCCAGATAAGCACGAAGCCTGCCAGCCGGGACGGCTGCAGGGGCTCATGGAACAGCCAGACGCCCAGCGCGAACTGCAGGCTGGGCGAGATGTACTGCAGGATGCCCAGCGTCGCCAGGGGCAGCCGGCGGGCACCGGCAGCAAACAGCAGCAGCGGGATGGCCGTGAGCGGCCCCGCCAGCGCCAGCCAGCCAACCGAGGCGGCATCGCCCTGCACCAGCACGCCCTGCCCTTGCCAGGCCCACCAGGCCATGGCACCGAAGGCCAGCGGCGCGAGCATCAGCGTCTCCAGGGTCAGCCCTTCCAGCGCGCCCAGGGGCGCCAGCTTGCGCAGCAGGCCATAGACACCGAAAGTGAGCGCCAGCACCAGCGCGATCCACGGCAGCCGGCCGGTCTGCGCCGTGAGCCACAGCACACCGGCAGCCGCCACGGCCAGCGCCAGCCACTGCCCGCGCCGGGGCCGCTCGTGCAAAAAGAAGAAACCCATGGCCACGTTCACCAGCGGCAGGATGAAGTAGCCCAGGCTGGCGTCCACCACATGCTGGTTCTGCACCGCCCACACATAGGTCAGCCAGTTGGACGAGAGCAGCAGCGCCGACAGCCCGAAGGCCAGCACCACCCGGGGCTGGCGCAGCAGCGCCGGCAGCCAGGCCCACTGCCGGCGCACGCCCAGCACCACCAGCAGGAACAGGAGCGCCCAGGCGGTGCGGTGCACCACCACTTCGAGCGCCGGCACATCGGCCACCTGGCGAAAGTACAGGGGCAAGAGGCCCCAGGCGACATAGGCCAGGCTGGCGTAGAGGATTCCGGTGTTCATGGGTCCATCAGGGCATCGGCACACGGCGCATCGCCGGGGGCACATGAAAAAAATCCCTGCACGCACAAGGCACTGCAGGGATGCGGGGCAGGCGCCGGGAGCATCTGCCGGGGAATCTGCCAGGCGTCAGACGTTGAACAGGAAGTTCAGCACGTCGCCGTCCTTGACGACATATTCCTTGCCTTCGGCGCGCATCTTGCCCGCGTCCTTGGCACCCTGCTCGCCCTTGAGGGCGATGTAGTCGTCGAAGGCGATGGTCTGCGCGCGGATGAAGCCGCGCTCAAAGTCGCCGTGGATCACGCCGGCCGCCTGGGGCGCCGTGTCGCCGATGTGGATGGTCCAGGCGCGCACTTCCTTCACGCCGGCGGTGAAGTAGGTCTGCAGGCCCAGCAGCTTGAAGGCGCCGCGGATCAGCCGGGCCAGGCCTGGCTCGGTCTGGCCCATCTCGGCCAGGAACATGTCGCGGTCCTCGTCGCCCATTTCGGCCATCTCGGCTTCCATCTTGGCGCAGATGGCGACCACGGGGGCGTTCTGGCTGGCGGCATATTCCTTGAGGCGGTCGAGGAAGGGGTTGTTCTCGAAGCCATCCTCGCTCACGTTGCCCACGAACATCGCGGGCTTGGCCGTGATCAGGCACAGGGACTTGAGCAGGGGTTGCTCTTCCTTGGTGATATCGACCGAGCGGGCGGGCTTGCCTTCGTTGAGCGCGGCCTGGATGCGCGTGAGCAGCGTCACCAGCTTGGCGGCATCCTTGTCGTTGCCTGACTTGGCGGCCTTGCTGTAGCGGTTCAGGGCCTTGTCCACGGTGCCCATGTCGGCCAGGCACAGCTCGGTCTGGATGACCTCGATGTCCGAGATCGGGTCGACGCGGCCGGCCACGTGGATGACGTTGTCGTCCTCGAAGCAGCGCACCACGTTGACGATGGCATCGGTCTCGCGGATGTGGGCCAGGAACTGGTTACCGAGGCCTTCGCCCTGGCTGGCACCTGCCACCAGGCCGGCGATGTCAACGAACTCGACGATGGCCGGCACGATGCGCTCGGGCGAAATGATCTGGGCCAGCTGGGCCAGGCGCGGATCGGGCACCTCGACCACGCCCACATTGGGTTCGATGGTGCAGAACGGGTAGTTCTCGGCGGCGATGCCGGCCTTGGTCAGCGCGTTGAAGAGGGTGGACTTGCCGACGTTGGGCAGGCCCACGATGCCGCATTGGAGGCTCATGGCAGGGCTTTCTGGAATTCGGGAGACAAACCCCGATTTTACGGGGCTGCCGCGCACCCTACCCGCAGCACCCCGGACAAGCCCTCAATCGAAGCGCAGATCGGCCGCCACGCGCTGGCCCACGCGCAGCATCTGGCCCGCGCCCTGGCGCACGATGGCATTCATGCCGAAGGTGATGGCGCCATGGAGGCGCTTGTCCTGGCGGTAGGCGCGCAGGGTGTCGCCCACCGCTGGCGTGCTCTCGGCCGTGGCCGGGTCGATGTCGGGAATGGGGCAGCGCGCGCAGGGCTTGACGGGCACGAGCTGCAGCTCGCCGCCCTCGGCGTCGATGCGGATCTGGTCCACGCGATCTTCGTCGTGCGCCTCCACGCCGGCGAGCACCACGTTGGGGCGAAAACGCTCGATGCCCACGGGCGCGTGGCCGGCGGCGGCCAGACGCTCGTTGAGGCTGTCCATCGATGCCTCGCTGGCCACCAGCACCGGAAAGCCGTCGGCGAACTGGTTCGGCGCCTCCACGCCGCCGGTCCAGTCCATGCTGGACAGGCGGCGCACCTCGGGGTCGAAGCGCACCAGGCGGCAGGGGGTGCCCAGGAAGTCGGTGAACCACTGGGCGGCCACGGCGCCCATGTCCCAGGCGGGCACGATGTCTCGCCATACCGTCACGGTCATGGGCTCTTCCACCACGTCGATGCCCACGTGCAGGGCCAGCATGCCGGGGGCGCGCAGCACCATCTCCTCGGTCTTGAGCTGGGGGCGGATCAGCGCCATGCGCGGCAGCTCGCGCTGGGTGATGAACTGGCCCTCGGGGTCGACCACCATCCAGGCACGGTCCAGGTCCAGGCCGGTCTCGGTGAGCAGGGCCTCGCGCACCTCGATGCCGGCGCAGGACTTGATGGGGTAGACAAACAGACGGGCGATGGTGCCCGACAGGTCGGATTCGGTGCTGAAGCTCACGCGGCGGCGCTCCTGGAAAAGAACGGACAGGGAAAGGCCCCAATTCTGCACTGCCCCTGCAGGCAACGGAGCCGCTCCTACAATGGGCCGCATGGCGCAAACCTTTGATATCTGTATTCGCGGCGCGGGCATCGTGGGCCGCACCCTGGCCCTGCTGCTGGCGCGCGAGCGGCTGCGGGTGGCCCTGGCGGCCAGCCCAGTCCCCGCAGCAGGTGCCACCTCGGACGTGCGGGCCTACGCCCTGAACAGTGCTTCGCGCACCCTGCTGGAGGGCCTGCGCAGTTGGCCCGACGCAACACATGCCACGGCGGTCACGAGCATGCAGGTGGCGGGCGACCAGGGCGGCGCAGTGCGCTTTGATGCACAGGCCCAGGGGGTGGACGCCCTGGCCTGGATCGTGGACGTGCCTGCTCTGGAGACCCGCCTGGCCGAGGCCGTGCGCTACCAGCCCCAGGTCGAGACGCTCAGCGAGCCGGTGGAGGCCGCGCTGACCGTGGTCTGCGAAGGCCGCGCTAGCCAGACACGCGCCGAGTTTGGGGTGAATTTCGAGGTCACCCCCTATGAACAGCACGCCATTGCCACGCGCCTGACCTGCGAGTTGCCGCACGGCCAGGTGGCGCGCCAGTGGTTTTTGCCCGACGGCATCCTGGCCTTTTTGCCCCTGGGCGGGCCCGAAGGGAACTCCGTGGCGGTCGTGTGGTCTGTTCAGAAGGAACAGGTGCCAGGTTTGCTGGCGCTGGCCCCCGAAGAATTCACAGAGCGGCTGGAAGCGGCGAGCCAGCGGACGCTGGGCAGCCTGCAACTGGCGGGCGAGCGCGCCTCCTGGCCGCTGCAGCAGGCCCGGGCCGACCGCTGGTGCGGTGCCCTGCCGCCCAAGGGCAAGCAGCAGCGCAGCTTTGTGCTGGCCGGCGATGCGGCGCACAACGTGCACCCGCTGGCGGGCCAGGGGCTGAACCTGGGGCTGGCCGATGCACAGGCACTTGCCGGACTGCTGCACGGGCGGGACTACTGGCGCAGCGTGGCCGACACCAAGCTGCTGCGCCGCTATGAAAGGGAACGCAAGGCCGCGCTGCTGCCCATGGGGCTGGCCACCGACGGGCTGCAGCAGCTGTTCGCCCGCCAGGACGGGCCCTGGCAGGCGCTGCGCAACTGGGGCATGAAGGGCTTCGAGCGCAGCGGACCGATCAAGAATTTCGTGGCCCGCCAGGCCATGGGCATCCACTGACCCACTTACCGGCAACCAGGGGCTGCGCCCATGTGCAGGCCCGCCAGACCCAATTGAAGCGAGCGAGAACACCATGAAACTGATTTCCACCGTGCTGGCAGGCGCCGCGCTGGCCTTGCTGGGCCTGTCGGCCATGGCCCAGGAAGCGGCCATCCGCAAGGCTCTGGCCGAGCGCATTCCGCAGATGAAGCAGATCGACGAGGTCAGCCCCACGGCCATGCAGGGGCTGTACGAGGTGCGCATCGGCACCGACGTGTTCTACACCGATGCCAAGGGCAACTACCTGATCCAGGGCGAGCTGATCGACACCAAGGCACGCCGCAACCTGACGGAAGACCGCATCGCCAAGATCACGGCCGTGGACTTCTCGGCCCTGCCGATCAAGGACGCCTTCACCATCGTTCGTGGCGACGGCAAGCGCAAGGTCGCAGTGTTCGAGGACCCCAACTGCGGCTACTGCAAGCGCTTCGAGCGCGACATGCAGAAGGTGGACAACGTGACGGTGTACCTGTTCCTGTACCCCATCCTGAGCCCCGACTCGGCCGAAAAATCGCGCAACATCTGGTGCTCCAAGGACAAGGTCGCCGCCTGGCAGGACATGATGGTGCGCGACAAGCCCCCCGCGGCCGCCAGCTGCGACACAAACGCGCTGCAGCGCAACTTGGCGTTCGGCAAGAAGCACAAGATCACCGGCACCCCGACTTTGATCTTTGCCGATGGCATCCGCGTGCCGGGCGCCATTGGCGCGCAGGACGTGGAAAAGCGGTTGGCAGAAGCCGCCGCCGACACGCCCACCACGAACTGACAGACATCCGCGGGTCCGGTGCCCCGAGGTGCCAGGCCCCACGCCACGCAAAGCACCGCCCATGGCCACCCAGCGCACCGACGACACCCACCCCGCCCCCGTTCATTACCGCGTCGAACCGGCCGACCTCAACGCCCACCTGTTCTCGGTCACCCTCACAGTGGCCGCGCCGGCCGAGCTGCAGGAGCTGTCGCTGCCGGTCTGGATACCGGGCAGCTACCTGGTGCGCGAATTTTCCAAGAATCTGCAGCAGCTGGGGGCCCGCCAGGGCCGGCGCAGCGTGCCGCTGGCCCAGCTGGAAAAGAACCGCTGGCAGGTGGAGTGCCGCCCTGGCCAGGCACTGGTGCTGACCTACCAGGTCTGCGCCTACGACAACTCGGTGCGCACCGCGTGGCTGGATGCCGCGCGCGGCTTTTTCAACGGCACCAGCCTGTGCCTGCGCGTGCACGGCCAGGAGGACGGCGCGCACACGCTGGAGGTGGCAAGCACCGCCGCCACCGCGCACTGGTCCGTCGCCACGGGGCTGGCGGCGCGCGCCACCGACAAGGCGGGTTTCGGCACCTATGCCGCCGCGCACTACGACGAGCTGGTGGACTGCCCGGTGGAGATGGGCACCTTCTGGAGCGGGCGTTTCACGGCCGGGGGCGTTGCACACCGTTTCGTCGTCGCGGGCGCCGCGCCCTCGTTCGATGGCAAGCGCCTGCTGGCCGATACGCAGAAGATCTGCGAGACGGCCATGGCCTTCTGGCATGGCGACAAGGGCAAGGCCCCGTTCAAGAGCTACCTGTTCATGCTCAACGCCGTGGGCGACAGCTACGGCGGGCTGGAGCACATCAACTCCACCGCACTGATCTGCGGGCGGCGCGACCTGCCACGCCAGGGCGAAGCGCGCGCAGGCGACGGCTACACCACGCTGCTGGGCCTGATCAGCCACGAGTATTTCCACACCTGGAACGTCAAGCGCCTGCGCCCGGCCGAGCTCACCCGCTACGACTACGGCCGCGAGAACTACACAGAGCTGCTGTGGTTCTTCGAAGGCTTCACCAGCTACTACGACGACCTGCTGCTGCGCCGCGCCGGCCTGATCGACGACGCCACTTACCTCAAGCTGATCACCAAGACCGTCAACCAGGTGCTGCAGACCCCCGGGCGCCACGTACAGACGGTGGCCCAGGCCAGCTTCGATGCCTGGGTCAAGTACTACCGCCAGGACGAGAACACCGCCAACGGCACGGTGAGCTACTACACCAAGGGCTCGCTGGTGGGCCTGTGCCTGGACCTGGCCCTGCGCCGCGACGGCAAGACCACGCTGGACGAGGTGATGCGCGCGCTGTGGAAACGCACCGAAGGCGGCCCCATGACCGAGGCCGACCTGCGTGAGGTGCTGCAGAAGCTGGCGCACCGCTCGTTCGACGCGGAGATCGACGCCTGGGTGCACAGCACGGCCGAGCTGCCGCTGGCCGAACTGCTGGCCGCGCACGGCGTGCTGCTCAAGGCCGAGCGACCGCAACTGGCCCAGCGCCTGGGCATGCGCGTGGCGGAAAACCACAGCGTGCAGATCAAGACCGTGCTGCGCGGCGGTGCCGCCGAAAAGGCCGGGCTGGCCGCGGGCGACGAGTGGCTGGGCGTGCTGGTGGATGGGCAGGGCTGGCGCGTGCAGAAGCTCGACGATGTGGCCTTCTATGCGGGCAGCGAGCACAAGCTGGTGGCCGTGGTGGCGCGCGATGGCCGGCTGCTGCAACTGCCGCTGACCTTGCCGCCCGATGCCGCCGACCGCAAGGGCGCCCCGCCCGACACCATCAGCCTGGGGGTGACCAACAGTGCCGCCGTGGGCCGCTGGCTGGGTTGATGCCAGGCCCCCATCCACGCAAAGCCTTCTTCGCTTGGGTATAGTCGTCCGGCCGAGACAGTCACCCCTATAACTACCCAAGGAGATCCGATTCCATGGCCTACGAAACCATTGAAGTGCGCACCGAAGCCGAGAAGGTCGGCATCGTCACGCTCAACCGCCCCAAGCAGCTCAACGCCCTCAACGACCAGTTGATGGACGAGCTGGGCCAGGCCCTCAAGGCCTTCGATGCCGATGAGAAGATCGGCTGCGTCATCGTCACCGGCAGCGAGCGCGCTTTCGCCGCGGGCGCCGACATCGGTGCCATGGCCAAGTACAGCTTTGCCGAAACCTACAAGGGCGACTACATCACGCGCAACTGGGAGACCATCCGCTCTATCCGCAAGCCCGTGATCGCGGCCGTGAGCGGCTTTGCGCTGGGCGGCGGCTGCGAGCTGGCGATGATGTGCGACTTCATCATCGCCGCCGACAACGCCAAGTTCGGCCAGCCCGAGATCAAGCTCGGCGTGATCCCCGGCGCCGGTGGCACGCAGCGCCTGCCGCGCGCGGTGGGCAAATCCAAGGCCATGGACATGGCCCTCACGGGCCGCATGATGGACGCCATCGAAGCCGAGCGCGCCGGGCTGGTGAGCCGCGTCGTACCCTACGACAAGCTGGCCGACGAAGCCCTGGGCGCTGCCCTCGTCATCGCGGGTTTCTCGCAAATCGCCGTGATGGCCGCCAAGGAATCGGTGAACCGCGCCTTCGAAGGCAGCCTGTCGGACGGCGTGATGTTCGAGCGCCGCCTGTTCCACGCCCTGTTCTCCACCCAGGACCAGAAGGAAGGCATGGACGCTTTCGTGAACAAACGCGCCGCGAACTTTACACACCAATAATTTTTGTTCTATAATTTCGGTCTGCGGTGGTATAGCTCAGTTGGTTAGAGCGCAGCATTCATAATGCTGATGTCGGTGGTTCAAGTCCACCTACCACCACCACATCTAAAAACCCGCTGCGCCCTGGCGCTGCGGGTTTTTTCTTGGGCCGGCGTTGTTTCGGCGCATGGTGTGCACGGTAAGGGCTTGTTCCAAAAGGCCTTTGCCAGTGCACCGGCCGGTAAAATCGCCTTCCCCACCTTGCTTAACAGCCTCTGGATACACACCATGAACCGCTGCACCCCTGCCTTGATTTCCCAAGCCCGCAAAGACCGATCCCCGCTGCGCGCCCTGGCCGCCGCCGGTCTTGCCGCGCTGCTGTGCGCCGCCGCCCCGGTCCAGGCCCAGCAGGTGCCCGGCGGCATGGGCGAGATGCGCAACTTCCCCGATGCCTCGCTGCGCGGCAACCTGACCGTGCTGGCCGGATCCGAGGCCAAGCTCAATGGCAACACCATCCGCATGGCGCCGGGCATGCGCCTGTTCACCCCGCAGAACACGCTGGTGATGCTGCACACCGTGCAGGGCCAGACCTTCAAGGTCAACTACCTGATCGAGAACAGCACGGGCATGCTGCTGTCCGCCTGGATCCTGACCCAGGGCGAGGCGGCCCAGCCACGCAAAGGTCCTGGGGACACGATCCAGTTCAACTTCCGCACCGACTCGGACCCGGTCAAGAAGTAAGCCCGGTCCCGGTGGGCCGCGCGCACGCCCACCACCCCACCCAGAGCGGCCGCCCCACGCGTGCCGCCGCATCCCTATTCGGACACGAGAATTGACTGCCATGGCCAAAAAAGTCTTCATCAAAACCTTCGGCTGCCAGATGAACGAGTACGACTCGGACAAGATGGCCGACGTGCTGCACGCCGCACAGGGCTACGAGCCCACGCAGAACGTGGAAGAGGCCGACCTGATCCTCTTCAACACCTGCTCGGTGCGCGAGAAGGCGCAGGAGAAGGTGTTCAGCGACCTGGGCCGCATCAAGCACCTGAAGGCGCGCGGCGTGAAGATCGGTGTGGGCGGCTGTGTGGCCAGCCAGGAAGGCGCCGAGATCATCAAGCGCGCGCCCTACGTGGACGTGGTGTTCGGCCCCCAGACCCTGCACCGCCTGCCCGAGCTGCTGAACCAGCGCGAGCGGCTGGACCGCCCGCAGGTGGACATCAGCTTTCCCGAGATCGAGAAGTTCGACCACCTGCCGCCGGCACGGGTCGAGGGCGCCAGCGCCTTCGTCTCCATCATGGAAGGCTGCAGCAAGTACTGCAGCTACTGCGTGGTGCCCTACACGCGTGGCGAGGAGGTCAGCCGCCCGTTCGACGACGTGCTGGTGGAAGTGGCGGGCCTGGCCGACCAGGGCGTGAAAGAAATCACCCTGCTGGGCCAGAACGTGAACGCCTACCTGGGCAAGATGGGCGGCACGGCCGAGATCGCCGACTTCGCGCTGCTGCTGGAGTACGTGTCCGAGATCCCCGGCATTGAGCGCATCCGCTACACCACCAGCCACCCCAACGAGTTCACGCCGCGCCTGATCGCGGCCTACGCCAGCATCCCCAAGCTGGCCAACCACCTGCACCTGCCGGTGCAGCACGGCAGCGACCGCATCCTGATGGCGATGAAGCGCGGCTACACGGCCATGGAATACAAGAGCACGGTGCGCAAGCTGCGCGCCATCCGCCCCGACCTGGCCATGAGCAGCGATTTCATCGTCGGCTTCCCCGGCGAGACCGAGGAAGACTTCGGCAAGATGATGAAGCTGATCGACGACGTCCACTTCGACAACAGCTTCAGCTTCATCTTCAGCCCGCGCCCCGGCACACCCGCCGCCGGCCTGCACGACGACACGCCGCATGAGGTGAAGCTGCGCCGCCTGCAGCACCTGCAGTCGGTGATCAACGCCAGCATCAAGTCCATCAGCGAAAGCCGCGTGGGCTCGGTGCAGCGCATCCTGGTGGAAGGCGCCTCCAAGCGCGACGCCAGCGAGCTCATGGGCCGCACCGAGTGCAACCGGGTGGTCAACTTCGTGGGCCAGCCGCGCCTGGTCGGCCAGATGGTGGACGTGACCATCACCGAGGCCAAGGCCTACACCCTGCGCGGCGAGGTCGTGGTGCAAGAAACAGCCACGGCCTGAGCTGCGGCCCATTCCACTCTCCATGGCCGAATCGAGTGCTTCACACGTGGGTGAACCGGGCAGGAACCGCCTGCATGGCCTGTCGTTCCAGCAGTTGCTGCTGCTGGCCTTTTTGCTGATTGCCGGCCTGCTGGGCGCCAGTTCGCTGGGGGCCCTGTACTCGCTGGAGCAGCTCATGGTGCAAAGCCGCGAGGGCGCCGTGCAGGCCACGCGCCTGAGCGCCGCCGCCCAGGCCCTGGGCCAGCGCGGCCAGACCATGGAGCGGGCGGCACGGCAATCCCTGGTGCTGGGCGACGCGCAGTTGCGCCGAGGCTTTGACGACATGGCGCGCGACGCCCAGCAGACCCTGCAGCAGTTGCAGGACGGCGGCCTGCCGGCCAGGCACGTGGCCCAGTGGCGCGCCCACCTGGCCACGGTGCAGTCGCTGATGGCGGCACCGGCCGCCGTGTCGCTGGAGAACGAACGCGCCGCAGCCGAGGAGTTCGCCTCGCTCGACACCCTGCACAACGCCATCGTGCAATCGGTGCAGGAGCTCAATGCCGAACGCAACAGCGCCCTGCAGGCCAAGGTCGACGCCAGCCGCCGCGAGGTCACGCACCAGGTGGTGGGCGTGATCGTGCTGGCGCTGGTGCTGGCGCTGTCCTTCGGCATCTGGCTGGCGCGCCCGTTCAAGCGGCTAGAAGGCGCCATCCGCCTCTTGGGCGAGAACGACCTGGATCAGCCCATCCAGATCAATGGCCCGGCCGACGTGCGCCGCGTGGGCCTGCAGCTCGAATGGCTGCGCCTGCGCCTGCTGGAACTCGACTCGGACAAGGCGCGCTTTTTGCGCCACGTATCGCACGAGCTCAAGACGCCGCTGGCCTCCATGCGCGAGGGCGTGGCCCTGCTGCAGGACGGCGTGACGGGCGAGCTCAATGCCGAGCAGCAGGAGGTGGCGCAGATCCTGCACCACAACACGATCGTGCTGCAAAACGAGATCGAGGCGCTGCTGCGCTTCAACGCCGCCGCCTTCGAGGCCCGGCAACTGCACCGGCGCGACACCGACCTGATCGCGCTGCTGGAGGCGCAGGTCGAATCCCAGCGCCTGCAGTGGCAGGCCCGCAGCCTGCGCGTGGTGGTACAGGGCTCGCCCGTGTCGCTGGCCATCGACGGCGACAAGATCGCCTCGGCCATCGGCAACCTGCTGTCCAACGCCATCCGCTTCTCGCCCAAGCAGGGCACGGTGCGCCTGGCAGTGTCCCGGGTGCCGGGCCGGGTGCGCATCGACGTCATCGACCAGGGCCCTGGCGTGGCCCCCGCCGACCGGCCCCATGTCTTTGAACCCTTCTACCGCGGTGCCCGCCAGCCCGAAGATGCCGTGCGCGGCACCGGGGTAGGCCTGTCCATCGTTCAGGAATACATCGGCGCCCATGGCGGCCGGGTGGAACTGGTGGAAGATGGCGACCATTCCTTTTTTCGCATCGAATTGCCCCATGCCTCCTAGCCTGTCATCCACCCGTGCTGCGCGCCGCCAGATCGGCGCAATGGTACTGGCGCCCACAGCGCTGCTGGTCGCCTGCATCGGCACCCCGCCTGCAGGCACGCCGCCTGCCCCCGTGGCGGTGGTGGTGCCAGCCCCCCTGCCCCTGGCACCGCCCCCCGCCGAGCCTCTCCGGGAAACCGCGCCGCAGGCCCGCGCGCCTGCACCCGAATCTGCCCAGCTCACCCAGGCGCTGGCCTATGCCGACCGCGTGCAGCGCATGCCGCCTGCCGAGCTGACACGTGAAATCGCCCGCCTGGGCGAGGCCGAGGACACGCTGGCCGCCAGCCCCCTGCACCTGGCGCTGGCCCTGGCCCAGACCCGCCAGCCCGTGGACACGGCCCGCGCCCTGGCGCAGGTGCAGCGCCTGCTGGGCCACAACGACACCGCCACGCAGCCCCTGCAACCCCTGGCGCGCCTGCTGGAAGCACGGCTGCTGCAGCAGCGCCGGCTGGAAGAGCAACTGGAGCGGCAGGCACAGCAATTGCGCGATGCCCAGCGCCGCAACGACCAGCTCAACGAACGGCTGGAGGCCGTGCGTGCCATCGAGCGCAGCATGACCGCCCGGCCACCCGCCCCCGCAGCCAGCGAGGTCCGCTGAAACCATGCCGCCCACCAGCAAACCCGCCAGCGGCCGACAACGCATCCTGGTCGTCGATGACGATGCCGACATGCTGCGCCTGCTCTCGCTGCGGCTGAAGGCTGCGGACTACGAGGTGATTGCCGTGGGCTCTGCCGAAGCGGCACTGGCCCAGCTCGAAATGGCGCGTCCCCAGCTGGTGCTCAGCGACGTGCGGCTGCCGGGCAAGGATGGGCTGGCCCTGTTCGACGAGGTTCGCGAGCGCCACCCCTCGCTGCCCGTGATCCTGCTGACCGCGCACGGCACCATCCCCGATGCGGTGGAGGCGACTTCGCGCGGCGTGTTCACCTACCTGACCAAGCCCTACGACGGCAAGGACCTGCTCGAGAAGATTGGGGAGGCCCTGGCGCTGAGCGCCCCGGTGGTGGCCCAGGCCCATGCCAACGAGGCCTGGCGCGCCGAGATCGTGAGCCGCTCCAACCGCATGACCGAGCTGCTGGCCGAGGCCTACATGGTGGCCCAGTCGGACGCCAGCGTGCTGCTGCTGGGCGACAGCGGCGCCGGCAAGGAACTGCTGGCCCAGGCCATCCACCGGGCCAGCCCGCGCGCGGCCAAGCCCTTCGTGGCAGTCAACTGCGGCGCCATCCCCGAGGCGCTGCTGGAGTCCGAGCTGTTCGGCCACGTCAAGGGCGCCTTCACCGACGCCACCAGCAACCACAAGGGCCTGTTCCAGGCGGCCGAGGGCGGCACCCTGCTCCTTGACGAGATCGGCGACATGCCGCCCGCGCTGCAGGTCAAACTGCTGCGCGTGCTGCAGGAGCGGGCCGTGCGGCCCGTGGGGTCGAGCCAGTCCACGCCCATCGACGTGCGCATCATCTCGGCCACCCACCGCGACCTGGAGGCCGCCATGGCCACGGCCCAGTTCCGCGAGGACCTGTACTACCGCCTCAACGTCGTCACCCTGGCACTGCCGACCCTGGCCGAGCGGCGCGAGGACATCGCCCTGCTGGCCAACCACTTCCTGGACCGGCTGGCGCGCAAGTACGACAAGCGCCTGTCGGGCTTTGCGCCCGAGGCGCTCAAGGCCCTGACCACGGCGGCCTGGCCCGGCAATGTGCGCCAGCTGTTCAACGTGGTCGAGCAGGTGTGTGCACTGTCCACCACGCCGCTGGTGCCGCTGACCCTGGTGCAGCGCGCGCTGCGCATCCCCTCGGCCCCGGTGCTGAGCTTTGCCGACGCGCGCCAGCGCTTCGAGCGCGAGTACCTGGTGGGCCTGCTCAAGATGACCGATGGCAACGTGGCCGACGCCGCGCGCCTGGCCCAGCGCAACCGCACGGAGTTCTACCGGCTGCTGCAAAAGCATGCGTTGACCCCCGGCCATTTCAAGAGCGACGCCAGCCCGGACGAGGGCCAGGGCGATGACGTCGCCGATGAGCGACAGGAGTAAGTCCTTGATTTCAAAGGGATTGGCGATGCACAGCCATCCCCCTGTCGCCATCCGGCGACAAAAACCGGCCTTTTGGGGCCGTTTTGCTGCATTGCACATCTACTTACAGGCCAATCAGCGCCTAAGCTGTTGATATACAAGCTTTTTTTCGAGCTGGCACAGGGTTTGCCCTATACGCCGGCATGGATGCTGTATTTCCTTCTTTTTCACACCCCCTGCGCCGCAGTGCAGCTGCCGCAGTGGCGCTGTCTGCCCTGCTGGCGGCCAGCGTGGCGCAGGCTCAGGCGTTCGATTTCGAGAGCCTGACAAAGCTGGCGCGTGAGCGCGCCGACAGGCCTTTCGTTGCTGCCAGCGACAAGCTGCCCGCCGACTTGGCCCAGCTCAATTACGACCAGGTTCGCGACATCCGCTACAAGCCCGAGCGTGCCCTGTGGCGCGCCGAGAAGCTGCGCTTCGAGGCCATGTTCTTCCACCTGGGCCTGTACCAGACCCAGCCGGTGCGCATTCATGAAGTGACGCCCTCGGGCACGCGCGACATCCACTACAGCCGCGCCGACTTCGACTACGGCAAGAACACCGTGCAGCCCCAGGCCTGGGGTGACCTCGGTTTTGCGGGCTTTCGCCTGCACAACCACCTCAATTCGCCCGAGTACAAGGACGAGCTGGCCGTGTTCCAGGGCGCGAGCTATTTCCGCGCACTCGGTGCGGGCCAGCAGTACGGCCTGTCGGCGCGCGGCCTGGCGATCGACACCGTGGGCGGCACGGGCGAGGAGTTTCCGCGCTTCACCGACTTCTGGCTGGTCAAGCCCGAGCCCCAAGGCAAGCAGGTCACGGTGTTTGCGCTGCTCGACTCGCCCCGCGCCACCGGTGCCTACCGCTTCGACATCACGCCGGGGCCGCAGACCGTGACCACCGTGCGCGCCCGGGTCTTCGTGCGCGGCAACGCCGCCAAGCCCATCGGCACGCTGGGCGTGGCGCCGCTGACCAGCATGTTCTTCTTCGGCGAAAACCAGCCGCGCAAGCAGGACTTTCGCCCCGAGGTGCACGACTCCGACGGCCTGATGGTCGCCACGGGCGAAGGCGAATGGCTGTGGCGCCCGCTGCAGAACCCCGGCAGCACGCTGGTGACCTCGTTCACCACCACCAACCCCAAGGGCTTCGGCCTGATGCAGCGCGACCGCCAGTGGGCCAGCTACGAGGACGTGGAAGCCCGCTACGAACGCCGCCCCAGCGCCTGGGTGCGCCCCTTGCACGACTGGGGCCCGGGACGGGTGGAACTGGTGCAGAACAACACGCCCGACGAAACGCACGACAACATCGTCGCCTACTGGGTGCCGGCCAAGCTGCCAGCCCCCGGCACGCCACTGGAGTTCTCGTACGAACTCGGCTGGCAGGGCGATGAACAGCAGCGCCCGCCGGGCAGCTGGGTCACGCAATCGCGCCGCGGCATGGGCTTTACCCAGCAAAGCGCGCAGGAGCTGCGCCAGCAGGTGCAGTACGTGGTCGATTTCACCGGCCCGGCGCTGGCCGCCCTGCCCACCGATGCCGCAGTCAAGGCCGTGGTCACCGCCGACGCCAACGGCAAGGTTCTCGAAAACGCGGCCTACCGCAACCCTGCCACCGGGCAGTGGCGCATGACCGTGCGCGTACAGCGCCAGCAGGCCGATCGCCCGATCGAGCTGCGCGCCTTCCTTCAACACGACAACCACGCTGTGAGCGAAACATGGACGCACATCATTCTTCCCGAGTAAGCCCGTCAGAGCCCCTCGCCTCTGAAGACCGTGGTGCCCCTCGCACGCAGCGCAGCACGCTGCGCGAGGAGCGCCACCCCAACTCCGTCACCGCGCCGCCGCTCCACCGCGGCTCCATGGTGCCGCTACCCTGGCGCGGCTTCTGGAACAGCATCGGCACCGCGCTGCTGCTGCGCCTGACCGGCCGCCCCGGCGCCGCCGCACCAGCCACCCCGGCCGGCATGCAGCACGAGGCCTGGCAGGGCGCAGCCCAGCGCCGCCGCTGGACCTTTGCGCTGCTCACGGTGCTCAGCACCACACTGGCCACCACCCTGTTCGCCGGCGTGCAGCCCGATTACGACAACGCCTGGCTGGGCTATGGTCAGATGGCGCTGTTCGCGCTGCTGTCGGCCTGGGTGGTCACCGGCTTCATGACCGGGATGATGGGTTTCTGGGTCATGCTGCGCGGTGACCGCCATGCACTGTCGGCCAAGAGCGTGGCATCGCACCCGCTCTCGCCCGAGGCGCGCACGGCCATCATCATGCCGATCTGCAACGAGGACGTGGCCACGGTGTTCGCCGGCCTGCGCGCCACCTGCGAGTCGGTCGCGGCCACGGGCCACGGCGCCACCTTCGACGTGTTCGTGCTGTCCGACAGCTACGACAAGGACATCGCCCGGGCCGAGCATGCCGCCTGGGAAGACCTGCGCAGCGCCCTGGCCGAGCACGGCCAGCAGCCCCAGGTGCAGGTGTACTACCGCCTGCGCACGCGCCGCAGCCACCGCAAGGCCGGCAACGTGGCCGACTTCTGCCGCCGCTGGGGCAAGGACTACCGCTACATGGTGGTGCTCGACGCCGACAGCGTGATGAGCGGCGACTGCATCGTCTCCATGGCCAAGCTGATGGAAGCCAACCCCAGCGCCGGCATCATCCAGACCGCGACGCAGGCCATCGGCCACGTCACGCTGCACGCCCGCGCGCAGCAGTTCGCCTCGCGCGTCACCGGCCGCCTGTTCACCCTGGGCATGCAGTACTGGCAGCTGGGCGAGTCGCACTACTGGGGCCACAACGCCATCATCCGCATGGAGCCGTTCATGCAGCACTGCGCGCTGGCCCCCATCGCGGGCAAGGGCGGACTGTCGGGTGGCATCATGTCGCACGACTTCGTCGAGGCCGCGCTGATGCGCCGCGCTGGCTACCACGTGTGGCTGGTGTCCGACCTGATCGGTAGCTATGAGCAGCAACCTCCGGACCTGCTGGCCGAGCTGCAGCGGGACCGCCGCTGGTGCCAGGGCAACCTGCAGAACGCGCGCCTGATGGCCGAGCCCGGCATCCATGCCGTACACCGCTCGATGTTCGTGACCGGCGCCATGGCCTACTTGTCGGCCCCGCTGTGGCTGGCCTTCCTGACGCTGGGCACCGCCCTGTGGCTGTCGGGCGCACCCGTGGTGGCCAACTGGCACATCCTGCCGGCCGAGCTGCTGGGCCTGTGGGGCTGGACGGTGTCAATGCTGTTCCTGCCGCGCATCCTGGGCGTGACCGCGGTTTTCATGCGCCGCGAGCAGGCGCAGTACGGCGGCGGCTGGAGCCTGGTCAAGAGCGCTGTGGTCGAAAGCGTGCTGGCCATTTTGCAGGCGCCCGTGCGCATGCTGGCCCACTCGCTGTTCGTGCTGCTGGCGATCACCGGCCTGGAACTGCAATGGAAGTCGCCCCCGCGCGAAGCCAATGCCGTGCCCTGGGGCCAGGCCACGCGCCAGCTCGCCCCGATGACCGCCGTGATCGCCCTCCTGGCGCTGGGCGTGGCCTTCGTCGATGGCAGCGCCCTGCTGTGGCTGATGCCCGTGGGCCTGCCGCTGGCGCTGGCTATTCCACTGGCAGTGCTGACCAGCCAGATCGCCCTGGGCAAGGCGATGCGTGCGCAGCGCCTGCTGCTGATCCCCGAGGAGTCGTGGTCGCCCCCCGTGCTGCGCCGCGCCTGGCTGCATGCGAGCCGCCTGGCACGGCCGGCGCTGCGGGCCGCATGATGAAAGCGTGACATTTGCCACACAAACACGAAGCCGGTGCATGCACCGGCTTTTTGTCGTTTGCTACCCATTCAATAGCATCCAATCCCTGCTGGCGATGGGCGACAACGCAACCCCGGCTGCGCCACTCACCCAAACAGGCGCTGGACTCGCCACGGCACTCCCTTACGATACGCACGCTTCGCCACCGCCTGCGCGCCGCGCTCCGGTTGCCCCGATTCTTGCCCTTCTGTGGAACACCATCGATGCCATCGCCTCTTGCCCCCCACGCCGCCACGCGGCGCTTCTTCCACGCCAGCGCCCTGGCATTGGCCCTCGCGGCCGCAGGCTGCGCTGCGCCCCCCGTCCAGGTGGCCGAGCCCTCGGCGCCTGCACCCCAGGCAGCCCCCACGCCACCGCCGCCCGCCGAGCCGCCAGGCCGCATCATCTTTGCCGGCTTTGCAATGCACTCGCAGTCCAAGGCCTTCCGCAACGATGTGCTGCTGGCCGAAAAGCTGGTCAGCGGGATCGACCCCAATGCCCTGATGCTCAAGCTGGCCAACCCGGCCAAGGACCAGAGCGCCGACTGGCCCCAGGCCACGGCCGAGAATTTCGCGCTGGTGATGGCCAAGATGGCCGAGGTGGCGCACCCGCGTGACCGCGTGCTGCTGCTGATCTCCACCCACGCCAACCCCGGCCTGCTCAGCGTCAACGCTGCTGGCAAGAACCAGCAGCCCATCACGCCCAAGATCCTCAGCGACGCCCTGGCCCCGCTGGCCAAGGTGCCCACGCTGGTGGTGCTCTCTGCCTGCTACAGCGGTGCCTTCATCGAGCCGCTGAAGGCCCCGAACCGCGTGGTGCTGACCGCGACCGACGTGCGCGCCACCTCGTTCAAGTGCCAGTACACCGGCAACAACACCCCCTTCGCCGAGGCCCTGTTCGGCCAGGCGGGTGCCGAGAAGCTGTCGATCACCGACTGGATGGGCGAGGCCCAGAAATCCATCGCCGCACAGGAAAAGCGCCGCAAGCTGCCCGCGTCCAAGCCCCAGGCCTTCGTCGGCGACGAAGCCAAGGCCTGGGCCGGCCAGCCGCTCAAGGACTGGCTGCAGGCGCCATGAGAACCTGTTCACTGTCTCTCAGGGGATCGCGAGACAGTGAACAGGTTCTACGCCCGCACGCCTATATGCCGGGCACACCACCCGGCGTTTCCGTCCCTCCTTTTTCGCCCCACACCATGCTGACTGCCACCGCCCCGACCCTGCACGCCACCTCGCTGTCCGGCCCCTTGCTGGATGCCTACCTGGACGAAGCCGAGGCCCTGTTCGAGGCCACCGATGACGAGGAGGGCGCAGCGGACGGCCAGGGGGAGAGCGAGGAAGCCGCCCATGCCCGGCGCATGCAGGCCCTGGCCGACCTGCTGGGCCTGCAGTCGCTGCAGCCCGGTTCGCTGGACGTGCTGCACCGCGTGCATGAACTGTGGATGCAGGCCGGCCAGCCGGCACAGGCCCTGCAGGCCATCGACACCCATGCCGCCACCCTGGTGGACGAATTGCCCGCCGCCGAGCGCCACCAGGCACAGGTGCATGCCGGCTTTGCCCGCACCCAGGCGCTGCGCGCCCTGCCCGAACAGGCTGCGCTGCTGCACCAGGCGCTCGACGGCATGGCGCGCCTGCTGGCCCAGCCGCCGCTGGACCAGCAGTCCGACCGGGCCTGGGAGCATCTGGCAGGCCAGGCCGAGCGCAGCAGGGACTACGGGGTGTGGCGCCACTGCGCCCAGGCCCGCTATGCGCTGCAGGTGGTACAGCCCGAGCGCACGGCCTACCGCGCCTGGGACGAAGCCGTGCTGGCCACGCGCCTGGCCGAAGTGGCGGCCGCCGAGGGCGATGCCACACAGGCACGGGTGCTGGTGCAGCAGGCCATGGACCAGCTGCGCAATGCCGCGCCTGGGCAGGACGTGGACTACGAGGACTGGCTGAAGCTGGGCGAGCAGTTCGTGGCACTGGACCCCACGAGCATCGACACCATCGTGCAGCAGATCCCGGCGCGCATGCCGGCCGAGCTGTCGCGGCCGCTGCAGCGCGACGTCTCCGTGCGCCGCGCCCGCCTGCAGGCCCGGGCCCTGCAGCGCCAGGGCCGCCTCGACGAAGCCCTGGCCAAGGCCAGGCAGGGCCGCTTCGGCCTGACCGGCGACCAGGAAGACAGCTTCAGCATCTTCGTGCTCGACCTGCTGATCGAAGCCGGCCGGCTGGACGACGCGGCACAACTGGCCTTCGAGAGCGCCAGCAGCCAGCGCCCCGCTTCGACACCGCATGCCTGCGCGGTGGCCCTCGCGCAAATGAAGGCGCACCTGTCCCGGGGCGCCACGCCCCACCCCGGCTGGCACCTGGCGCTGGCCAGCGCCGCCATGAACGACGCCGGCTGGGTGGAAGACACCGAGGACCCCGAGGCCTTCATCGGGCGCCACCTCGCGCAGGTGCGCAGCGCCGTGCCGGAGCACCCGGCGCTGGCGTGCCTGGACGGGCTGCACCTGTTTGCCGCTGGCGAACACGCGCGCGCCCTGCCACTGCTGGAAGCGGCGGTGCGCGAGCCCGCCATGGCCGCACCCGACCTGCTGCAGGCACTGTGGGTCAGCCGTATCAAGGTGCATGGCGTCACCAAGGCGCTGCAACAGCCGTTTGCGGCATCGCCCGCCGCAGGCTGGTGCTACAACATCGGCGTGTGGCTGGACTTCAACCTGCAGCAGGCCTGCGGCGCCAGCGACGACGAGGACTGGCCCGAGCGGGACATCGATGCCCTCAAGGCGCGCTATTACGAGTCGGCCGTGGTGCATTTCGATGCCTTCTTCGCCACCGGCGAAGGCTGGTTCCGCGATGGCGACGTACACGTCTACTCCATGCTGTGCAACAACCTGGCCATCTACTACCGCTGGAACCTCAAGGAGTACGACAAGGCCATCGAACTGCACCACAAGGGCCTGGCCACCAGCCCCTTTGCGGAGCACCACAACGGTCTCGTGTCCTGCTACGCGGCGTCGGAACGCAAGGCCGAGCTCATCGCGGCGGCCGACCAGCTGTGGCACTACTCCCTGGACCATGGCTACGGGCGCCACGATCCCACGGACTACTTCAAGCGCGTGTGCCGCGCGCTCTACGAGCTGGACCGCGACAACGAGATCGACATCTGGCTGCAGCGCCTGGATGAATGGTGGAACGGCCTGGACCGCGATGACCAGGCCGAGAACGAGGACGACTACCTCGGCGCCCTGCTGGTCATGCTGCGCAACCTGGCGTGGTCGCAGCCGGCCGACGCCCTGGCGCGGCTCGATCAGGTGATGCCACGCGTGCTGGCCAATGCCCTGCCCGGCGTGCGGCGCGTGGCCGGCAACGTGTACGAGAACACCAAACAGTACGAACGTGCCATGGCGCTCTACCAGGAGTCGCTCAGGATGGTGCGCCCGGGCGACGAGAGCGATGCCGAGCAGGCCGGCTACGCGCGCGACGACATCGCCAGCTGCAAGAAGGCCATGGCCGCCGGCAAGCCCTGGTGGAAACTCTGGTAATGGCGCTGGGCGCAGCCGCACGCAGCATGTACGGCGCGCGCGACGTGGTCAACGCGCCGGCCATCCGCAGCGCCATCGAGCGCCGCAGCCGCGCGCGCAACGACCCCGAGGAGGTGCGCGCCTGGCTGGCCAACCACTTCTACCGCCATGTGGTGGGTAACCTGCAGGCCGCCGCCCCCGTGGTGCAGGCCGTCACGCAGCGCGAGCAGGCGCAGGCCCTGCTCAAACCGGTAGCCGTACCGCCTTGGGCACTGGCCCGTCTGGTGGAGGCCTCGCCACGGCACACGGCCGCTCCCACCACGGCGCTGTGGTGGATCGATCCCGAGGCCGAGGCCGTGCTGGCGCTGGAGTCGCGGCTGGTGGAATTCCTGCTGTCGCGCGAAGGCACCGCCCTGCAGGGCAAGCTGCAGCGGGTGACGGCCCCCCAGGCGCTGGCGCAGTGGAACGAGGAGCATGCGGCCTACGAGGCCAAGGCCGCAGCCGGTTGGCGGGAGCACACGCCCGATGCTGTGGCCCCGGTGTGGCAGGGCGAGCAGGGGCAGTTCGTCGAGTTCAGCGCGAGCAGCACGCAACTGCGCGCGGAGATGGCCTACGAGAGCCAGATGATGCGCCACTGCCTGGGCCAGTTCGCCAACCGCCGCAGCCTCGGTGGCGGCTATGGCGAGCACTACGCCAGCGCCTGCGAAGAGGGCCGGCTGCGCCTGTTCTCCTACCGCACGGCGGGCAACCTGCCGCACATCACCATCAGCGCGCATGTGCGCGAAGGTGGCCGCCTGGCCATCGACCAGATCAAGGGCAAGCAGAACCGCCCGCCCATCGGGCGCTACCAGGGCGAGGTGCTCGCGCTGCTCAACCAGCTCGACACCTGCGGGGATGCACCGCCCGACGCGCTGCAGATGGGCATCGTGCACACCTCCCAGGGCTGGTGCGCCGTGCGCGACGTGGCGCTGGAGGCCGACCAGTTGCGCCTCATCCAGAGCCGCCCGGCGCTGGTGCGCGAGCTGCCCGCGCCCTCGGTGCTGGTGCAGTGGCTGGTGGCCGCGCGCGATCCCGCGCTGCTGCAGGGCCTGCCCCTGGCCGCTTCCGTGGCGGCAGCGCTGACTGCTGCAGCGCCGAACGGCACGGAGCGCACGCCATGATCGCCTGGCTGGTTTTCGCACTGGGGTTCTGCCTTCTGGCCTGGCTGGCCTGGCGGTTGCTGCTGTGGGTGCTGGGGCCGTTTCTGCGCTGGTACGGGCGCCCCCGCCTGCGCCGGCAGTACGTGCTGGACGCGCACTGGAGCTGGACCCTGGCCCTGGCCGACCCCATGGCCTTCGCGCGCATCCAGGGCGGCTTTGCCGATGCGCGCATGCCCGTGCTGTCCGAGCCGCTGCAGCAATCGCTGCGCCCGGCCCTGCTGCACCTGCTGGGCCTGCGCAGCGACATGGCGGACGATCAGGTCCGCAAGGTCCTGCCCGGTAAGTTGCGCGAGGGCTGGTTCCGCATGGGCCTGGACGCCCTGCGGCCCGACGATGTCCCGCGCGATGCCATGGCGCTGGCCTGCGCCCGCGTGGCCTTTGCCACGCGCACGGCAGCGCTGCTGGGCTGGCTGGACGAGGCCACGCAGTGGCAGATCCTGCACCACAACGCGCAGCGCGCGGCCGACTGCTTTCAGGGCTGGCAGGATTTCGGCACTGCCTGCGCGCGCGGCCGCCGCCAATGGGTGGCCCATTCGCGCGCCGACAGCCTCGGAGTGGCGTTCACCGAAGACGACGTGGCGCAATGGGTAGCCAACCGGGACCACCCCTGGCACTGGCTGCCCTGGCCGCTGCCGCCACCGCCCATGAAAAAGCCCTGAGAAGCCGGCGCTCGTCAGGGCTGTTGGGTGATCGAGGACCGGGGTCAGAACGGCATCTTGGGCATGCCACCGCCGCCCAGGCCCTTCATGCCGCCCATCTTCTTCATCATCTTCATCAGGCCGCCGCCCTTCATCTTCTTCATCATGTCCTGCATCTGCTCGAATTCCTTGAGCAGGCGGTTCACCTCCTGGACATGCACGCCCGCGCCGCCGGCGATGCGCTTCTTGCGCGTGGCCTTGATCAGCTCGGGCTTGCGGCGCTCCAGCGGGGTCATGCTCTGGATGATGCCTTCCTTGCGCTTGATGTCTTTCTCGGCCTTGTCCATGTCCACGGCGCCGGCCTTGGCGGTGAATTGGGCCGGCAGCTTGTCCATGAGGCTCGACAGCCCGCCCATCTGCTTCATCTGCTGCAGCTGCGACAAAAAGTCGTTGAGGTCGAATCCATCCCCGCTCTTGACCTTGGCAGCGAGCTTTTGCGCGGCCTCGATGTCCACGCCGGCCGTGACCTGCTCCACCAGGGCCACGATGTCGCCCATGCCCAGGATGCGGCCCGCATGGCGCTCGGCGTCGAAGACCTCCAGGCCGTCGAGCTTCTCGGAGACACCGGCGAACTTGATCGGCGCCCCGGTGATCTGGCGCACCGACAGCGCGGCACCGCCACGCGAGTCGCCGTCGAGCTTGGTCAGCACGATGCCGGTGAGCGGCAGCGCCTCCTTGAAGGCTTTGGCCGTGTTGATCGCGTCCTGGCCCTGCATGGCATCGACCACGAACAGGGTTTCGACCGGGTTCAGCGCAGCATGCAGGTCCTTGATTTCCTTCATCAGCACTTCGTCGATGGCCAGGCGGCCGGCCGTGTCGACCAGCAGCACGTCGAAGTAGTGCTTCTTGGCGTAATCGAGCGCGGCCAGGCCGATATCGAGCGGCTTCTGGTCGGGGGTGCTCGGGAACCACTCGGCACCGGCCTGCTTGGTCACGGTCTTGAGCTGCTCAATGGCGGCGGGGCGGTAGACGTCGCCCGAGACGGTGAGCACCTTCTTCTTGCGCTTTTCGATCAGGTGCTTCGCCAGCTTGGCCGTGGTGGTGGTCTTGCCGGCCCCCTGCAGGCCGGCCATCAGGATCACGGCGGGTGGCTGAGCGGCCAGATTGATGTCGGAAATGCCCTCGCCCATGGTGGCGGCAAGTTCGCGGTTGACGATGGAGACCAGGGTCTGGCCCGGCTTGAGCGAGCCCAGCACCTCCTGGCCCAGGGCCTTTTCCTTGACGCGGGCAATGAAATCACGCACGACGGGCAGGGCCACGTCGGCTTCGAGCAGGGCCATACGCACCTCGCGCAGCATGTCCTGCACGTTGGATTCGGTGATGCGGGCCTGGCCGCGCATCTCCTTGACGAGGCGCGTGAGTTTGTCGGTAAGGGCGGAGGCCATAGGAATTGTTCCGGTATTGCGCGCGGGCAAGCCGCGTGCGCGCCAAGGGGCACTGGCGATAGGGCGAAAGGCTACTAAACTCTGAGGCATGATTTTACCCAGTGCTTCTCCCATGGGTTGGCTGCTCGCGCTTGCCGCAGCGGCAGCCTATGCCATGCCCGCGGCCGCAGCGTCGCGCCTGGGGGCGGCGGGCATGCGCAACGCCCTGCTGCTCGCATGGTTGCTGCACGGGGCCACCCTGGTGCTGGGGCTGTGGAGCGAGGCGCCGCGCTTCGGCTTCGCGCCGGCGCTGTCGATGACGGCCTGGCTGGTGCTTACGGTGTACGCGGTCGAAAAGCAGCTGTTTCCGCAGATGCAGGCGCGCTGGGTGCTGGCGGCGCTGGGCGCGGCGGCCATCGTGCTGGCCCTGGTGTTCCCGGGCCAGCCACTGCATGTCTCGGCCTCGGCCTGGCTACCGCTGCACCTGGCCCTGGGCATCGCCTGCTACGGCTTGTTCGGCGCTGCGGTGGTGCACGCCTGGCTGATGACACGGGCCGAGCGCCACATCCGCCAGGCCGAAGACCCGCACAGCGGCATTCCGCTGCTCACACTGGAGCGCCTGACCTTCCGCTTCGTGACGGCCGGCTTCGTGCTGCTCACCGCCACGCTGCTGGCCGGCTGGCTGTTCGGCGATGCGCTCTATGGCCGCGCCTGGCGCTGGGACCACAAGGCGATCTTCTCGCTGATGGCCTGGATCACGTTTGCCACGCTGCTGCTGGGCCGTGCGCGCTTTGGCTGGCGCGGCCGCACCGCCGTGGGCGTGCTCTATGCCGGTGCGGGGCTGTTGTTGCTGGCCTATGTGGGCTCGCGCTTCGTGCTGGAAGTCATCCTGGGCCGCAGCGCATGAAGTACCTCGTTCTGCTGGTGGTGCTGGTGGTGGCCATCGGCATCTGGCGCAGCAACCGCGCCGCACCCAAGCCCCCCCAGCCCGGCAAGGCCCGCCCCCCGGCGCTGCCCCAGGACATGCTGGCCTGCGCGCACTGCGGCGTGCATGTGCCGCGTGCCGACGCGCAGATCCAGGGCAACCTTGCCTACTGCAGCCTGGAGCACCAGCGCCTTGGCAAGCCCTGAGCCGACCATGGCGGACAACGCGTCGGGCAACAACTTGCTGGTGACGGTGGACGCGCCGTTCCTGCGCCTGTGGAAGGGCTTCCTGACCGCCCGGGTGATGGTCGCCATCGCCCTGGTGCTGCTGCAGACGCTCGGGCAGGCGGTCAACCAGGTGCTGGACCCCGCCGCACTGTCGGTCTCGGTGGCCTACCTCGTTGCCACCCTCCTGATGCGCATCCTGGCGCGCCACCGGCCGCCATCGCCGGGCACGGGCATGCAATGGCTGCCGTCCATCGGCGTCGACCTGGCGGTGGTCTGCGCCCTGCAACTGCTGCACTCGGGCGCCCTGAATTACACCCCGCTCTTCGGCCTGCCGATACTGATGGCGGCGGTGCTGGGCACGCTCACGCTGGCGCTGGGCACCACGGCGGGTGTCACCCTGCTGCTGCTGGGCCTGGCGTGGCTGGGCTCGCGCTCCGGTGTCGACGACCCGCAGCGCTACCTGCAGAGCGCCCTTACCGGCACGGGCTACTTCATCGTCTCCTACCTGGTGCACCAGCTTGCCACGCGCCTGGCGCGCGAGCAGGAAGTGGCCCAGCAAAGCCAGATGATGGCGCGCGTGCAGACGCAGGTGAGCGCCCTGGTGATCCAGAACCTCACCGACGGCGTGCTCGTCGTGGACGAGAACGACGTCGTGCGCACCGCCAACCCGGCCGCGCTGCAATTGCTCGGGCAGCCGCCCCTGCCGCCGCTGCCCTTTTCGCTGACGCATGCAGCCGCATGGGATCCGCTGGTGAAGCTGGCACGCCGCACCTTTCGCCAGGAGCAACCCCAGACCGCCGATGCGGACCTGCTGCACCCCGGTGAGAGCCCGACCGGGCTGCATGTGCGCACCTGGCTGACCTCCTCGCGCACACCGGCCCGCGAGGCCGGCAGCGAGCGGCTGTGCGTGATGTTCCTGCACGACCTGCGCGAGATGCAGGCGCGCCTGCGCACCGAGAAGCTGGCCGCGATGGGCCGCATGTCGGCCGCCGTGGCGCACGAGATCCGCAACCCCCTGGCAGCCATCGTCCAGGCCAATGCCCTGCTGGAAGAAGACCTGACGGACCCCGGCCAGAAGCGCCTGGCGCACATGGTGCAGCAAAACGCCGACCGCCTGGCGCGCATTGCCGAGGAGGTGCTGGACATTGCCCGCGTGCAGCACCAGATCAGCCAGTCGCCGGCCTCCACCCTGCACCTGGACAGCGCCGTGGCGCAGATCTGGAGCGACTGGCAGGGGCAGGAGACGGGAAAACGGCGCGGCCTGGTCGCGCTGAGCGCCGGCGATGCGCAAGTGGAATTCGACACCGAGCACCTGCGCCGCGTGCTGGTGAACCTGCTGGACAATGCCCTGCGCTACATGGGCCCGGAGCCGGATTCGCTGTGCATCGCCACGCGCACCACCATCACGGGCCAGGTCAGCCTGCAGGTCTGGAGCGATGGCGCCCCCATGGACAAGTCCGTGGAGCGCCACCTGTTCGAGCCGTTCTTTTCGTCCGAGAGCCGCTCCAGCGGCCTGGGCCTGTACATCTGCCGCGAGCTGTGCCAGCGCCATGGCGCCTCCATCGGCTACCAGCGCGTGGTGCGCCTGACCCAGCGCGGCGATACCGGCGGCAATGCTTTTACGGTAGGCTTTCGGCGCACCACCCGGTCCGCCGAGCCCGCCTCCCTGTTCGACACGATTGTTGTCTAAAGCTCCATGAACGCCCCTGCTGCCTCCATCCTTGTCGTGGACGACGAGCCCGACCTGCGCACGCTCTATGAACTCACGCTGCTGCGCGAGGGCTACCGCGTGGAGACCGCCGCCAGCGTGCAGGAGGCGCGCGAGCAGCTCAAGGCCCACCGCTTCGACGCGGTGATCACCGACATGCGCCTGCCCGACGGCTTTGGCATGGAACTGCTGCAGGACCTGCGCGACCAGCAGCGCAAGGAGCGCTGCGTGGTGATGACGGCCTATGGCTCGGCCGAGAACGCGGTGGAGGCCCTGCGCTCCGGCGCCTTCGACTACCTGACCAAGCCGGTGGACCTGAAACAGTTCCGCTCGGTCGTGGCCTCGGCCATCCAGGGCACGGGCGGTGTGCCTGCACCGCGCGCGGCGCGCACCCCGGGCGGGCGCCAGAGCGGCACGGTCGATGCGCAGGCCTCTTCGTCGGCGCTGGACCGGCTGGTGGGCGAGTCAGCCGCCATGCGCAACGTCAAGCAGCGCGTGGCCAAGGTGGCGCGCGGCATGGCGCCGGTGCTGATCCACGGCGAATCGGGTACCGGCAAGGAGCTGGTCGCCCAGGCGCTGCATGCCAGCAGCCAGCGCGCGGACGGCCCCTGGGTGGCCGTGAATTGCGGTGCCATCCCCGAAAACCTGCTCGAGGCCGAGTTCTTCGGCGCGCGCAAGGGCTCCTACACCGGCGCCAGCCAGGACCGGGACGGCTACTTCCAGGCGGCGCGTGGGGGCACCCTGTTCCTCGACGAGATCGGCGACCTGCCGCTGGCCATGCAGTCGAAGCTGCTGCGCGCCATCCAGGAACGCAGCGTACGCGCCCTGGGCTCCACGCAGGAAGAGACGGTGGATGTGCGCATCGTCAGCGCCACGCACCGCGACCTGGCGGCCGACGTGCAGACCGGCCGCTTCCGCCAGGATCTGTACTACCGCCTCAACGTGATCGAGGTCGTGATCCCGCCGCTGCGCGAGCGGCGCGAGGACCTGCCCGCCCTGTGCAGGGCCTTGCTCGCGCGCATCGCGCAGGAGTCGGGCATGCCCGTGCCGGCCCTCACCGAGCACGCCATACAGGCGATTGCCGCCCACCCGCTCACCGGCAACGTGCGCGAACTCGAAAACCTGCTGCACCGGGCCGTCGCCCTGAGCGAGGGGGACGAGCTGCACGTGGACGGCGTGGCACCGCCTGCGGGCGGCTTTCCTGCTGCCTCAAGCAGCGCCAGCCCGCCCCCCGCACAGGCTTCAGACGCTGCGGCTTTCAACCCCGTCGCCTTGCCGGACACGCTGCAGGCGGATGACGCATCGTCACCCCGCCCGGCCCTGGGCGGGGCGCCCGGCTCCCCCATGCCAGGCGCCAGCACGCCCCTGCCCAGCGACCTGCAGGCCTGGCTGGACCAGCAGGAGCGCGACATCCTGGTGCGCGCACTGCGCGAGGCGGGGTTCAACCGCACGGCCACGGCGGCACGCCTGGGCATCAGCCTGCGCCAGATCCGCTACCGCATTGCCCGCCTGAACATCGCCGTGCCCAATGACCAGGATGCCCATGACGACATCGGCTGAGGGGCCGGACGCCGACGGTTCCCCCTGGGACCAGGGCTGGCACCGGTCGGCCGTGCGCCACCCCTCGCCCAACTTCGGTCCGCGCCCGCCCGCCGCGCAGATCGACCTGATCGTGGTGCACTCCATCAGCCTGCCACCGGGCGAGTACGGGGGCCCGGCCGTGCGCCAGCTGTTCACCAACACACTCGACTGGGACGCGCACCCTTATTACCAGGGCATCCGCGGTCTTCAGGTGTCCGCGCACTTCTTCATCGATCGCACCGGAATGCTCTGGCAGTTCGTGGACTGCGACCAGCGCGCCTGGCATGCGGGGCCCTCGGCCTACCGGGGCCGCGCGCAATGCAACGACGACTCCATCGGCATCGAGCTCGAAGGCCTGGAGGGCGAGCGCTTCGAGACCCCGCAGTACGCCACGCTGACCTGGCTGTGCCGTGACATCGCGCGGCGCTATCCCGTTGCCCACCTGGCTGGCCACGAGCACATTGCCCCGGGGCGCAAGCACGATCCGGGCGCAGGCTTCGACTGGCCGGGACTGCAGCAGTCGCTGGGCTGGCCACCGGAGTGCTTTCCGATCGACACGCAGCCGGCCTCCACTACCGGCGCCTGACCCCGCGCACCGGGCCGGTGCGCGCAGGCTGCAGCACCCGCAGCGGATGTCGCAACAGCACGTCACATCACCGCTGCCGCAAAAATATTTTTTGCTGCGCATGCACAAACCAGCCGCTTCAATCTGCACGCGGCCTGCCATGCAAAACCGGGCCGCATCACGCGCCAATGCGTGGTTTTCACAGCCATCCATCGGACACAAGGCGCGCGCACGGCAGGCCTCATAGGCCGATGCGGCGTGGGGGAAACATGCTGTTTCGGAATTTGGCGTCTCTGGCGGCGGTACACTACCGGTAGCGTATTGAACGCAACTGACACACCATATATAGTGTGCGACAGGCCAGAAACTGGCGCACCACTTCTCCCTCGCGGCGGCACTGCCACCCGCCTGCACATTCCAGACAGCACCCAAAAAGAGGACATCCATGCACGCTGCTTTGAACACGCCTTCATCCACCACCCGCCCCGCATCCCAGGATGCGCCCGAGGCATCTTCTGCTGCACCAGAGGGAGCGAACACGTACTCCCACTACCAGATCATCCGCCGCAATGGCGCCGTGGTCCCGTTCGAGCCGCAGAAGATTGCCGTGGCGATGATGAAGGCGTTTCTGGCAGTGCACGGCACCCAGGGTGCGGCCTCGGCCAGCGTGCGCGAAGTGGTGGACTCGCTGACCCAGAACGTCGCCCGCGCCCTGGCGCGCTCGCGTCCTGGCGGCGGCACCTTCCATATTGAAGACGTGCAGGACCAGGTGGAACTGGTGCTGATGCGCGGCGGCCACCACGAGGTCGCCCGCGCCTACGTGCTGTACCGCGAAAGCCGCACCCAGGAGCGTGCCCGCCACGTCGAACAGGAAACGGCTGCCGCGCCCGCCCCCGCACTGCACGTGCTGGACGGCGATAAGCGCGTGGTGCTGGACCTGGTGCGCCTGCGTGGCCTGATCGAGTCGGCCTGCGTGAACCTGGGCGCGGACATCTCGGCCCAGCCCATCGTGGCCGAGACCATGCGCAACCTGTACGACGGCGTCCCCATGGACGAGGTCTACAAAGCGTCCATCCTGGCAGCCCGCACGCTGATCGAGAAGGACCCCGACTACACCTACGCCACCGCACGCCTCTTGCTGCATACCATCGTGCGCGAAGTGCTGGGCCGTGAAGTCACGCAGGACGACATGGGCCAGAGCTACGTGGACTACTTCCCGCAGTTCATCCAGAAGGGTGTGGACAACGAGCTGCTGGACCCGCGCCTGCTGACGTTCGACCTGGCACGCCTGGGCGCCGCCCTCAACGCCGACCGCGACCTGCAGTTCGATTACCTGGGCCTGCAGACCCTGTACGACCGCTACTTCCTGCACGTGCGCAAGACCCGCATCGAGCTGCCCCAGTGCTTCTTCATGCGCGTGGCCATGGGCCTGTCGCTCAATGAAGCCGACCGCGAAGCCCGCGCCATCGAGTTCTACGAGATCCTCTCGAGCTTCGATTTCATGTCCAGCACGCCCACGCTGTTCAACAGCGGCACGCTGCGCTCGCAGCTGTCCTCGTGCTACCTGACCACGGTGCCCGACCACCTGGAAGGCATCTACGACTCCATCAAGGAAAACGCCCTGCTGTCCAAGTTTGCCGGCGGCCTGGGCAACGACTGGACCCGCGTGCGCGCCCTGGGCTCGCACATCAAGGGCACGAACGGTGAATCACAGGGCGTGGTGCCCTTCCTCAAGGTGGTCAACGACACGGCCGTGGCCGTGAACCAGGGCGGCAAGCGCAAGGGCGCCGTCTGCACCTACCTGGAAACCTGGCACCTCGACATCGAAGAGTTCCTGGAGCTGCGCAAGAACACCGGCGATGACCGCCGCCGCACGCACGACATGAACACGGCCAACTGGATCCCCGACCTGTTCATGCGCCGCGTGATGGAAAAGGGCACCTGGACCCTGTTCTCGCCTTCCGACGTGCCCGACCTGCACGACCTGTTCGGCGGCGCCTTCGAGAAGGCCTACGTGGCCTACGAAGCAAAGGCCGCGCGCGGCGAGATCAAGCCCTCCAAGACGGTGCAGGCCACCGACATGTGGCGCAAGATGCTGACCATGCTGTTCGAGACCGGCCATCCCTGGATCACCTTCAAGGATGCCTGCAACGTGCGCTCGCCCCAGCAGCACGCTGGCGTGGTGCATTCGTCCAACCTGTGCACCGAGATCACGCTGAACACCAGCGACACCGAGACCGCAGTCTGCAACCTGGGCTCCGTGAACCTGCTGCAGCACTTGAAGGACGGCCAGATCGACCACGCCAAGCTGCGCAAGACCATCACCGTGGCCATGCGCATGCTGGACAACGTGATCGACATCAACTACTACGCGGTCACCAAGGCCCGCGACTCCAACCTGCGCCACCGCCCCGTGGGCCTGGGCCTGATGGCCTTCCAGGACAGCCTGTACGAGCTGCGCATTCCCTACGCCTCGCAAGCGGCCGTGGAATTTGCCGACCGGTCGATGGAAGCCATCTGCTACTACGCCTACTGGGCCTCGACCGAGCTGGCCCGCGAACGCGGCCAGTACGAGAGCTACAAAGGCTCGCTGTGGGACCAGGGCATCCTGCCCCTGGACACGCTGGACATGCTGGCCACGGCACGCGGCGGCTACGTTGAAGTGGACCGTTCGGCCACGCTGGACTGGGATGCCCTGCGCAAGAAGATCGTTCAGGACGGCATGCGCAACTCCAACTGTGTCGCCATCGCCCCCACGGCCACCATCTCCAACATCATCGGCGTGGATGCATCGATCGAGCCTTCGTTCGGCAACCTGTCGGTCAAGTCCAACCTGTCGGGCGAGTTCACCGTGATCAACGGCGGCCTGGTGCGCGACCTCAAGCGCCTGGGCCTGTGGGACGACGTGATGATCATGGACCTCAAGCACTTTAAGGGATCGCTGCACCCCATCGACCGCGTGCCGGCAGACATCAAGGCCCTGTACTCCACGGCCTTCGAAGTCGACTCGCAATGGCTGGTGGAGGCCGCATCGCGCCGCCAGAAGTGGATCGACCAGGCCCAGAGCCTGAACATCTACATGGCCGGTGCATCGGGCAAGAAGCTCGACGACACCTACAAGCTGGCCTGGCTGCGCGGCCTCAAGACCACCTACTACCTGCGCACGCAAAGCGCCACGCACGTGGAGATGAGCACCGTGAACACGCGCCAGCTCAACTCCGTGTCGTCAGGCAGCGATGCAGGCTCTGCACAGGCCGCACCCGCCAAGCCCAGCGCGATGGAAGTGGCTGCTGCAGCCGCTGCCGCGCAGGCCGCTGCGCTGCCTGCCACCGACGTCAAGTTCTGCGCCATCGATGATCCAACCTGCGAGGCCTGCCAGTAAGGTCCCATGAAGCGGCGCGCATGCAGACCCATGCACGCCGCTTCGGTGCTGTGAAGCAACAAAACGTTGCTGCGCAACGCTGCAGTGCTTTCCTTTTTGCAGCACTGCTTTCATAATCCGAACACTGGAAAATCTATGTTGTCCTGGGACGAAGAAGTCAAGCCCTCATCGCAAAATCAACTGGACGGTGGACTGCACAAAAGCCACCCGGCGGAACAGCCGCCTCTGTCTTTCCAGACCCCCTCCCTGCAGGAAGTGCATGCGTCGATGACGGCATCCGCAGCACCGCAAGCCACCCCTGCCGCAGCCCCCGCGCACCGCCGCGTGAACGCTGCCGACAAGCGCATCATCAACGGCCAGACCGACGTCAACCAGCTGGTGCCGTTCAAGTACAAGTGGGCCTGGGAAAAGTACCTCGCCACCTGCGCCAACCACTGGATGCCGCAGGAAGTGAACATGACGCGCGATATCGCGTTGTGGAAGGACCCCAATGGCCTGACCGAAGACGAGCGCCGCATCATCAAGCGCAACCTCGGCTTCTTCGTGACCGCCGACTCGCTGGCCGCCAACAACATCGTGCTGGGCACCTACCGCCACATCACCGCACCCGAGTGCCGCCAGTTCCTGCTGCGCCAGGCCTTCGAGGAAGCGATCCACACGCACGCCTACCAGTACATCGTGGAGTCGCTCGGCCTGGATGAAGGCGAGATCTTCAACGCCTACCTGGAAGTGCCCTCGATCCGCGACAAGGACCAGTTCCTGATCCCCTTCATCGAGGCGATCATGGACCCCAACTTCCACACCGGCACCTTCGAGACCGACCAGACGCTGCTCAAGTCGCTCATCGTGTTTGCCTGCCTGATGGAAGGCCTGTTCTTCTACGTCGGCTTCACGCAGATCCTGGCGCTGGGCCGCCAGAACAAGATGACCGGCGCGGCCGAGCAGTACCAGTACATCCTGCGCGACGAGTCGATGCACTGCAACTTCGGCATCGACCTGATCAACCAGCTCAAGCTGGAGAACCCGCACCTGTGGACGGCAGAGTTCAAGGCCGAGATCAAGGCCCTGTTCATGCAGGCCGTGGAGCTCGAATACCGCTACGCCGAAGACACCATGCCGCGTGGCGTGCTGGGCATGAACGCCTCGATGTTCAAGGGCTACCTGCGCTACATCGCCAACCGCCGCGCCACCCAGATCGGCCTGGAGACGCTGTTCCCCAACGAAGAAAATCCCTTCCCCTGGATGAGCGAGATGATCGACCTGAAGAAGGAGCGCAACTTCTTCGAGACGCGCGTCATCGAGTACCAGTCGGGTGGCGCATTGTCCTGGGACTAGCCTCGCAGGTGCACGCACGCCATGGATCCCCACACCACGCCCTGCACGGACAACGCCCAAGCGCGTTGCCGTGCAGGGCGTTCCCGTGTTCATGGAGATGGGGTCAACCCCATCTCCATGGATCGCTTCATGTCCACTGTAGACACGAAGTGCTCTTTGCAAATTGACTCAAGGAGAACATGATGGCAACTGCGAAAAAACCCGCTGCAAAGAAGGCAGCTCCCGCGAAGAAGGCTGTAGCTGCAAAGCCAGCGGCCAAGAAGGCCGCTCCTGCCAAGAAGGCAGCAGCACCAGCCAAGAAGGCCGCTCCTGCCAAGAAGGCAGCAGCACCAGCCAAGAAGGCCGCTCCCGCCAAGAAGGCAGCAGCACCAGCCAAGAAGGCCGCTCCCGCCAAGAAGGCAGCAGCACCAGCCAAGAAGGCCGCTCCCGCCAAGAAGGCAGCAGCACCAGCCAAGAAGGCCGCTCCTGCCAAGAAGGCGGCCGCACCAGCCAAGAAGGCCGCTCCTGCCAAGAAGGCGGCTGCACCAGCCAAGAAGGCTGCCGCTCCTGCCAAGAAGGCAGCTGCACCCGCCAAGAAGGCTGCCGCTCCTGCCAAGAAGGCAGCTGCGCCCAGCAAGAAGGCTGCCGCTCCTGCCAAGAAGGCCGTAGCAGCGAAGAAGGCCGCCGCCCCTGCGCCCGCCAAGAAGGCAGCTCCTGCCAAGAAAGCGGCCAAGGCCCCAGCCCCTGCGCCAGCTGCAGCCGCAGCCGCTCCCGCAGCGCAGACCACGCTGAACCCTCAGGCAGCATGGCCCTTCCCCACGGGCACCAAGCCGTAAGTCTTTGCCTTACGCGCTTTGCGCTCAACCCGGTGCTTCGGCACCGGGTTTTTTTATGCCCGAACGTAAAGCACTGGCCAGCGCTCCCGCGCCGTGCGCTGCCCCGGGTGGAGCAAGCGCCACGGCGCCAGGCTCAATTCATGCGGGCTGAAAGTCCAGCGTGTAGCTTTGCGGGCCGCGCTGCGCGATCTTCAGCGCCCCGACACGGTTGCCCAGCTCGGCGCATTGCACCAGCGGCCAGCCACGCTCCAGACCGAAGAGCAGCGCACCACGCCAGGCATCGCCGCAGCCCGTGGGGTCCACGACGGCGGCAGGCACCACGGCAGGCACCAGCGTCTTCTCGCCCTTGACCCAGACTTCGCAGCCCTCGCCACCCAGCGTCACCACCAGGCCGTCCACACGCTGCGAGATCTCGGCCAGGCTCCAGCCCGTACGTTCGCTAAGCATCTTGCCCTCGTAGTCGTTGACCGTGACCCAGGTCGCCTGCTCAATGAAGCGCGACAGCTCGGCACCATTGAACATGGGCAGGCCCTGGCCCGGATCGAAGACAAAGGGAACACCGGCCGCCACCAGTTGCGCAGCATGCTCGATCATGGCGTCGCGGCCATCGGGCGCGATGATGGCCAGGCGGATGCCGTCGCCGGATTCGATGCGATTCGCATGCGCCTGCATCATGGCGCCCGGATGGAAGGCGGTGATCTGGTTGTTGTCACGGTCGGTCATGATCATGGCCTGGGCGGTGTGGACATCCTCCACCTGGCCCACGAAGCGGCGGCTGATGCCCAGGGTGTCCAGGCGCTGCAGGTAGTCCGCAGCATCACTGCCCAGCATGGCCATGGGCAGGGGCTCGCCACCCAGCAGCTTCAGGCTGTAGGCGATGTTGCCGGCGCAGCCACCAAAGTCGCGGCGCAGCGAGGGCACGAGGAACGACACGTTGAGGATGTGCAGTTGCTCGGGCAGGATCTGCTCGGCAAAGCGGCCCTCGAAGGTCATGATGGTGTCGAACGCCAGGGAACCACAGATGAGGGCAGCCATAGGTAGAAATAGGTAAAGGGTTGGAAAGGAAAGCCCCCGGATCCAGCGGGATCAGGGGTAGAAGGTCAGTAACCGGTAGCCCGACACCCGCGAGGCGCCCGTGGTCACCACCACCGAGACCGAGGTGCTCCACTCGCCGCGCGCAGGCAGTTCGACGGGCGCCGCGAGATCGGCCGGCAGCAGCACGCGCCGCAGGACAGGCTGGTCCTGGGCATCGGTGAGGGTCAGCTCCACCGCCGGCATTTCCAGCGGTATCGTGGCGCGGTTCTTGACGGTGAGCGACAGCAGGTAGCCATCGCCACGCGCCTTGTTGAAGGACGAGCTGTCGATCACCACATCGGCAATCTGGCGCTGGGGCGCCAGCGTACAGCCCAGATGGGCGCACAGTTGCTGCAACCAGGGGCGCGCCCTGCCGTCCATCGCTGCGATGCGGTTGCGCTCTTGCACGGCAACCTGCACGGCCAGCGCCCCGAGCAGCAGCACGAGTACCAGCGCCAGCAGCGAGCGCACGAGTGGCCGGCGCCAGAAGGCCTTGCGCCGCGCAGCCCGCACGAAACTCACCTCCTCGGCATCGGGGTGGCCGGCGGGCAGCTCGTCCTCATCAGCATCCAGGGCAGTCGCCGCCGAGCGCCCACGCGCAGCACCGGCGGGCTCGGATCGGGGGAGCGCTGGCGCCGATGCCGGAAAGACCGGATCGGGCATGAGCTCGAAATCCGGATCGGGAAAAGGCGTGATGGATTCGGAAAACCCGCTGGAGGGTGACGGCGACGCCACGGGCGTGCGCCGGGGCGCAGATTCGGGCGCGGCCACCGGCAGCATGGGCTGAGGCGCCGCCGCAGCGGGGCCGAACAGCGGCACGCCATCATCGTGGTCGTCGTCCTCATCGTGCGCTGGCAGCGCTGCGCGCCTGGCCGCCGGGGTGGGCAGATCCAGGGCGGGGTAGGCGGCGTCATCACCCGCCCGATCCTCGGGCAAGGACATGATCTCCGTGTCGGGCCCATTGTCGTCATCTTCGCCATCGGGCAGGGAGTCAGAAAATTCCGCCACCGGTAGCTCGTAGCCGGCAGGCACGGCCATGCCCTCTGCAGCCGGATCCATCCCCCTGGGCAAGGCCGGACTGGCCACAGGGGCCAGGTCGGCCAGCAGCGACGCGGCCAGCCCGGGCATCACACGGCTCTCCTCGCGTGGCGGCGGAGGCACGAATACCGCTGGCGGGGGTATGGCAGCAGCAGGGGGCACAGCGGGTGCCGACCGGGGTGGCACCAATGGCGGTACGGACGGCGCCCGCCAGCCAAAGGTCTGCAAGGGCTCCAGGCTCAGATCATCGGCACTGAGTGCACTGGAAGGCGCGCGCGCAGCCGAGAGGAACGCTGGAACAGTGGGTGCGGGAATATCGAACACCTGGCCAGCCGTGCCGCCGGGACCCGCCGCCGCAGCAGTCGCGGCAGGCTGGGACACGCGGCCCGCCGCCTGGCCCGCCGGCGGGTCGAAGACCCCCCAGGCACCACGCGCTTCGGGCTGCCGTGCAACCAACACCGGTGGCGGGCGGGTATCGGTCAGCGAGACGTCGGGCAGCATCGGCGGGGGCGGTGCGGCCACCAGGTGCGCGGCCGCGTCGAACACCTCCTTGCACTGCCCGCAGCGCACCCAGCCCTCGGAAATGCGCAGCTGGTCGGCGACCACCTTGAATTGGGTCGCGCAGGCCGGGCAGCGTGTGATCTGGCTCATCTGCGGTCGATTGTAGGGTGCGGCGCAAGCCGCACCGCGCCATGCTTCAACGCGATGCGGTCATGAGGATCCAACCGTCCTCGGTGTCCGCCACTTCCAGCTTCACCCAGGGTGCGTAGGCCTCCTTGAGCTCCTCGGCCTGGCGTGCCAGGATGCCCGCCAGCACCAGGTGGCCGCCGAGCGCCACATGGTTGCACAGCAGGGGCGCGAGCACGCGCAGTGGCGTGGCCAGGATGTTGGCCAGCACGGTCTGGTACTGGCCGCTGGCCTTGTCGGGCAGGCCGGCACGCAGCTGCACACCGTTGGCCTGGGCGTTCAGTACCGTCGATTCGACGGCCGCCGTGTCGATGTCCACCGCATCGATGTCGGTGGCACCGAATTTGGCGGTGCCAATGGCCAGGATGCCCGAGCCGCAGCCGTAGTCGAGCACGCGGCCGAAGGCAGCGGCGCCTTCGCCGGTGGCGCCCTTGCGGGCGATCCAGCGCAGGCACATGCGCGTGGTGGGGTGGGTGCCGGTGCCGAAGGCCAGGCCCGGGTCCAGCCGGATGCTGCGCACGGCCTCGGCTGGCAACTCGTGCCAGGTGGGCACGATCCAGAAATCGGGCGTGATGTCCACGGGGGTGAACTGCGATTGCGTGAGCCGCACCCAGTCCTGGTCGGCCAACTCGGCCATACCCAGCACCTGGCAGCCCTCGAAGAAGTCCTGCACCGACAGCAGCTGCTGCGCCTCGCTGGCGGCCTCGCGGGTCGGGAACAGGGCCACGACGCGGCTGCGCTGCCAGCCGTCCTTGGGTGGCGGCATGCCGGGCTCACCGAACAGGGCTTGCTCGGCATCGGTCTGCGCATCGGCGTCTTCCACCGAGACGCTCAGCGCATCCAGCGCGTCCAGCGCGTCACTGACCGGCTCGATCCGGTCTTCGGGGCACATCAGCATCAGCTCGAACATGGGCGCAGGCCTCTCAGAAAAAATGAAATGCCGGCCCCCGTTGCCAGGGGCCAGCATATTGAACAACCACCGGTGCTGGCTCAGCGCTTGTGCTGGGACAGCCACTCTTCCAGGTAATGGATGTTGGTGCCGCCAGCCATGAACTTGGCGTCCACCATCAGCTCGCGGTGCAGGGGCACGTTGGTGTTGATGCCTTCGATCACCGTCTCCGACAGCGCGGTGCGCATGCGCGCCAGCGCCTGTTCGCGCGTATCGCCGTGCACGATGATCTTGCCGATCATCGAGTCGTAGTTCGGCGGCACGAAGTAGTTGGTGTAGGCATGCGAGTCCACGCGCACACCCGGTCCGCCCGGAGGGTGCCAGGTGGTAATGCGCCCTGGCGAAGGGGTGAACTTGTAGGCGTCTTCCGCGTTGATGCGGCACTCGATGGCGTGGCCCCGGATCTCGATCTGGCGCTGGGTGAAGGGCAGCTTCTCGCCCGCCGCCACCATGATCTGCGTGCGCACGATGTCCACGCCCGTGATCCACTCGGTCACCGGATGCTCCACCTGCACGCGGGTGTTCATCTCGATGAAGTAGAACTCGCCGTTTTCGTAGAGGAACTCGAAGGTGCCGGCACCGCGGTAGCCGATCTTCTTGCAGGCGGCAACGCAGCGCTCGCCGATCTTCTCGATCAGCTTGCGCGGGATGCCTGGCGCCGGCGCCTCTTCGATCACCTTCTGGTGGCGCCGCTGCATGGAGCAGTCGCGCTCGCCCAGGTAGACCGCATTGCGGTGCTTGTCCGCCAGGATCTGGATCTCGATGTGGCGCGGGTTCTGGAGGAACTTCTCCATGTACACCGCAGGATTGCCGAACGCAGCGCCAGCCTCGGCCTTGGTCATCTGCACGGCATTGACCAGGGCAGCCTCGGTGTGCACCACGCGCATGCCGCGGCCACCGCCGCCGCCTGCGGCCTTGATGATCACCGGGTAGCCCACGGCCTTGGCAATGCGGCGGATCTGCACCGGGTCATCGGGCAGCTCGCCTTCGGAGCCGGGCACGCAGGGCACGCCGGCACGGATCATGGTCTGCTTGGCCGACACCTTGTCGCCCATGATGCGGATCGACTCGGGTGTGGGACCGATGAACTGGAAGCCGCTCTTTTCCACGCGCTCGGCAAAATCGGCGTTCTCGGACAGGAAGCCGTAGCCGGGGTGGATGGCCTCGGCGTCGGTCACTTCGGCGGCCGAGATGATGGCCGGCATGTTGAGGTAGGACAGCGACGAGGGCGCGGGGCCGATGCACACCGCCTCTTCGGCCAGCTTGACGTACTTGGCGTCGCGGTCGGCCTCGGAGTAGACCATCACGGCCTTCACACCCAGCTCATGGCAGGCGCGCTGGATCCGCAGGGCGATTTCGCCGCGATTGGCGACCAGGATCTTTTTAAACATAGGCTGTCTCGCGGCTCATCGCCCGCACGCTTGCGCGTGCGAGTGCAATTTGCTTCGCCTTGCCTTTGGCAAGAACGCCCCGATTGGCAACAAGAATCGTCTTGAACATGCGCGCCTTATTCGATCACGAACAGCGGTTGCCCGTATTCCACGGCCTGGCCGTTTTCGCCCAGGATGCGGGTGACCGTGCCCGATTTGTCGGCCTCGATCTCATTGAGGATCTTCATGGCCTCGATGATGCAGATGGTCTCGCCTTCCTTGACCTGGCTGCCGACTTCGACAAAGGCCTTGGCGCCGGGGCTGGATGAGCGGTAGAAGGTGCCGACCATGGGCGACTTGACCACATGGCCTGCGGGCGCGGCAGGGGTGGGTGCGGGCAGTTCGGCCACTGGGGCGGCAGCGGCCTGGGCAGGCGCCTGCTGCTGCATGGGCGCTGGTACATACTGCTGCACCACGGCACCGCCGCTCTTGACGATACGGACCTTGCCCTCGGCCTCCGTGATTTCGAGTTCGGACACATTCGACTCGGACACGAGATCGATGAGGGTTTTGAGTTTTCGCAGATCCATGAAAGCTCCAACGGCTAAAAACTGAACAGGGCGCGAATTTACTCCAAATTCGGCCTATGCCCGTCTTTGGGCCACAATTTTGATGAACGCCAGAGCGTCAAAAGGCCATTCAGGCCCGGAATAAAGGGCGCCAATGGCCCGTCCCGCCTAGCGCAGGGCCGCCCACTGCTGCAGATCCTGCGCCGTGACCTGGCCCATTTTACGGTGCAGCACCCGGCCCTCTCCACCCAAGACCACCGTGAAAGGCAGGCCTCCGGTGAGGTTTCCGAGCGAGCGCCCCAGATCCGTGCCCTGCATGCCGGCCAGCCCGACCGGGAATTCCAGAGGCAGCTTGGTGAGAAATTTGCGCACAGAAGACGGCTGATCGATGGCCAGGGCCACCACCTGCCAGCCTTTGGGCGCATGTTCGCGGTAAAAGGCATTGAGCATGGGCAGCTCTTCGACACAGGGCGCGCACCAGGTCGCCCAGAAGTTGATGAGCAGCGGTTTGCCCAAAAAGCGCTGTAGCGGCAGGGTGGCCCCGTCCGGCGTTTCGAACTCCAGCGCCCACAAGGCCTTTTCCACTCCGCTTTCCATGGCATGGGGCTGGAATTTCCACCACGCGACCCCTGCGCCCCCCACGGCGGCTGCGCCGGCGACACCCGCATACAGCCAGCGGCGGCGGGCGGGATCGGAGGGGGTGCCAGGGGACGTGGCGGGCGAAATCTCGGGAGCGGGGGTCGTCATGGAGCAGGGGTTTCCGTATCTTGGAGCAGGCGGCGCACGGCCGTGATGTCACCGCGGGGCGAGCGCCCCTTGGCATCGGGCCGCAGCGCTCCACGCAGGTCATCAAGGTCATAGATCAGCAGATGGACTCCGATCATCTCGCCCAGTTCAGGCGATTTGCTGCCCAGGCTCAAGGCCTCGACCGACTCGCCATGGAAACCGGACACCGTGCGCGGCTCGTAGTCCACATGGTGATCAATGAGCGCAATTTCTGCGGATTTGGAATCATCGCAGAACAACTGCAGGTAAATGTCGGACAGGCGGGTGGCCGTGCCGTGCCAAACGGCACCGCCCAGATGCGGGCGAAACGCCGCCATGCGCTCCATCCAGACCAGGGCCAGTTGGCGCAGCGCGCGCAGTTCGCGCGGCTGGGTGTCGGCGCAAAAGAGGGCGATGTACTCGCGCACGGCCTCCTCCACCTGGTCGTTGCCGGGCAGCGGGGTTCGGGCAGGCAGGCCCATTTCGCGCAGCGCGCGGCGCTTGGCGGGGCCCCACTCCATCCCTTCCTCGACGACGATGCGGGCGGTGGTATTGGCGATTTCGGCACTCAGAGGTGTGTTCATGGCGCAAACCAGGCAGTGGAGGCTCCATTGTGGCGCGAACGCGCCGTCGGGGTGGCCCGCATGCCCCCACGGCACAGCCGCCCACAGGGCCATGGCGGGCAAAAGACTATCAATTTCATAGCTCCCCAGGCAGGCCAACCCTGCAGCGTGGGACCTTGCGTTTGAAAAGTAGAATCGTCGCCCATGCATATACACATACTGGGCATCTGCGGCACCTTCATGGGCGGCCTTGCGGCCCTGGCCCGCGAGGCGGGGCACCGGGTCACAGGCTGCGACGCGGGTGTCTACCCGCCCATGAGCGACCAGTTGCGTGCCCTGGGGATCGAGCTGATCGAAGGCTTCGGACCAGAGCAGCTGGACCTGAAGCCCGACATGTTCGTGGTCGGCAACGTGGTCAGCCGGGTGCGGCTGGCCGATGGAACACCCAAATTCCCATTGATGGAAGCCATCCTGGACGCCGGCCTTCCCTACACCAGCGGCCCCCAGTGGCTGGCCGAGCATGTGCTGCAGGGCCGCCATGTGCTGGCCGTGGCCGGCACGCACGGCAAGACCACCACCACCTCGATGCTGGCCTGGATTCTGGAAAGCGCGGGCCAGCAGCCCGGCTTCCTGATCGGCGGCGTGCCGCTGAACTTCGGCGTGTCCGCGCGCCTGGGCGCGGCCGCTCGGCCCCATGCCGGCGATGGCCCGCCGGGTGTCAGCCCGCTGTTCGTGATCGAGGCCGACGAATACGACACCGCCTTCTTCGACAAGCGCAGCAAGTTCGTGCACTACCGCCCACGCACGGCCGTGCTGAACAACCTGGAGTTCGACCACGCCGACATCTTCGACGACCTGGCCGCCATCGAGCGCCAGTTCCACCACCTGGTGCGCACCGTGCCGCCCTCGGGCCGTGTGGTGGTCAACGGGCTGGAAGAAAGCCTGGCGCGCGTGTTGCACGCCGGCTGCTGGAGCAGCGTGAGCAGCTTCGGCACGGCCGTGGGTGATTTTTCTGCCGTGGGCGAGCCCCAGGCTTTCGATGTGGTGCAGCAAGGCCGTACCGTGGCACGGGTGGAGTGGGCGCTGACCGGCGTGCACAACCAGCTCAATGCCCTGGCTGCCATCGCCGCAGCCCACCATGTAGGCGTGGCGCCTGAACAGGCGGCGCGCGCACTGGGCCAGTTCCAGAACGTCAAGCGCCGCATGGAATTGCGCGGCACGGTGAACGGCATCGCGGTGTACGACGATTTCGCCCACCACCCGACCGCGCTGCGCACCACGCTGGATGGCCTGCGCCGCAGCCTGGGCCCCACGGCACGCATCCTGGCAGTGTTCGAGCCGCGCAGCAACACCATGAAGCTCGGCGCCATGAAGAGCCAGCTGCCCTGGGCGCTGGAGTCCGCCGACCTGGCCTTCTGCCACACGGCGGGGCTGGACTGGGACGCCGCCGAAGCGCTGTCCCCCCTGGGCGTGGGCCCCGGTCAGCGCGCGCAGACCGCCCCCGACATCGGCACGCTGGTGGCCCAGGTCAGCGCCGCAGCGCGGCCCGGGGACCACATCGTGTGCATGAGCAATGGCGGTTTTGGCGGCGTGCATGCACGCCTGCTGCAGGCGCTGGCGAGATAGCAGGAACTAGAAAGTTACTGCCATTGCAGGCACGTCGACCCGCACCACGGGTCGAGCGAGTGCCGCACTGGCGGCACGCGCGAAGTCGCGCGACCACTGCACATCGCCCATCAGCGGGCTGCCGGCCGCCTGCGCCACGGTGAGCACCTTGTCGGCCAGCAGCACCTTGCCGCTGGCGCGCAGGGGTTCGCAATCGAGGCTGGTGAACTGATCGTCCAGCCAGCGACGCCCTTCCTCATGGGTCATGGGTTCCGCGTTGGCGAGGTCGAAGCGGAATTCCTGGTTGCCCGCCAGGCGGACGGAGACTTCGCTGTGCATGGGGATGTCTTTCTGTAAGCAGGGGTGGGAGGCCCCGCCGCTGCACTTGGTCAGCGGACAGGGCCCTCAATGGCCAGAAGCTTACACGCAGGTAGTTGCTCAGGCAGCGCGGCGGGCTTGCACTGCGGCCGAAAGGTCGGCCAAAGACTGCAGCGAATCGTCCCAGCCCAGGCAGGCGTCGGTGATGCTCAGGCCGTAGGTCAGCGCAGCAGCGTCGTCCTTGCCGGGCGTGAACTTCTGGGCTCCGGCCGTGAGATGGCTTTCGATCATCAGACCGAAGACGCTGCGCGAGCCGCCGGCGATCTGGCCGGCCACGTCGCGTGCCACGTCCATCTGCTTTTGGTGCTGCTTGCTGCTGTTGGCATGGCTGCAGTCCACCATCAGGGTGGCGGGCAGCTTGGCGGCTTCCAGGTCCTTGCAGGCGGCGGCCACGCTCTCGGCGTCGTAGTTGGGGGCCTTGCCGCCGCGCAGGATGACGTGGCAGTCCTTGTTGCCGTTGGTGTTGACGATGGCGACCTGGCCATTCTTGTGCACCGACAGGAAGTGGTGGCCGCGGCTGGCGGACTGGATGGCATCGGTGGCGATGCGGATGTTGCCGTCCGTGCCGTTCTTGAAGCCGATGGGCGCCGACAGGCCCGAGGCCAGCTCGCGGTGCACCTGGCTTTCGGTGGTGCGTGCGCCAATGGCGCCCCAGGAGATCAGGTCGCCGATGTACTGGGGCGAGATCACGTCCAGGAACTCGCTGCCTGCGGGCACGCCCAGGCGGTTGATGTCGATCAGCAACTGGCGTGCGATGCGCAGGCCTTCGTCGATGCGGTAGGTCTCATCGAGGTAGGGGTCGTTGATCAGCCCCTTCCAGCCCACCGTGGTGCGGGGCTTTTCGAAGTACACGCGCATCACGATCTCCAGCGTGTCCTTGTACTGCTCGCGGACCGCCTTGAGGCGGCGCGCGTATTCGATCGCGGCGGCCGGGTCGTGGATGGAGCAGGGGCCGATGATCACCAGCAGGCGGTCGTCCTCGCCGGCCATGATGTTCTGGATGTTCTTGCGGGTCTGGGTGATCAGCGTTTCCACCGGCGTACCGCTGATGGGGAAAAAGCGGATCAGATGCTCTGGAGGAGGCAACACGGTGATGTCCTTGATACGTTCGTCGTCGGTCTGGCTGGTTTTCTCGACGCTGCGGTACCAGGAATCGCTGGTGGGGTTGGTGTGGGCCGTCATGTTGTCTTCCTCGTGGGCTGGATGGATGGAAATGGGGAGGGCAGAAAAACAAAAACCGCCGGGCTTTGCAGCGTCGGCGGTTGGTATGGGGAGGTTGTGTGTGCTTGCGCGTTCGCCTCTCATCCGCCGGGGACTGAGATAAAAAACCAAAAATAAAACGCGCTGCGAACTTGCATGGGATTCAATGTAGCACAGTCTTGCCGCATTGCAGCAACCCCTGTGCGTTGCGAAGCTGCAACGCCACGGCGGCCTGCAGGGCGATGCGGGACGACGCGAGGGGCTGAAATATCCAGCCGGAGATCAACTTCTCCAGCGCCGCAGCCAGGCGGCCGCACGCTGCAATGCCGAGCGCGGTGGCGGCTCGTCGCCGGGCAGCTCGCTCACCGGCTCGCTCTGGTGCTCATACATGTCCACCAGCAGCAAGGCCTCGCCCAGCGTGCGCCAGGCGAGCAGCTCGAATTGGTCGAAGCAGGCACTTTCGCGGGTATTGCGCTGCTCCAGCGCCTGCTGCCATGCGGTGACGGCATTGCGCAGCTCGCGCAGGGCGCGCTGGTAGGCGCCGAACTCGTAGAGCGCATGCCAGGCCGAGCCCAGGCCCGTGAGGAACAGCTGGTGCTCGCGCGCACAGTGCGACAGGCTCACCACCCGGCGCGTGATGGCCGCCGTATCGGTGCTGGTGCGGCGCGTGCGCACCGCCTCGTCGATGTGGTTGGACAGGCCACTCAGGCTGTCGCGCAACTGGCGCGAATCCTCGTCGGCCACGCTCTCGCGCAGAAACCGGCTGATGTCGCCAAACGACTGGAGTGTGTGCTGCAGACTGGGGCGCGTGGCAGGCATGGAGAGATTGTGCGCCGCGCAGGCCCTGCGCGGCTAAGTGCAAGCCCCAGGCATGCGATTTGGCGGGTGAAGACCGGCCAATTGCGGGCCATGGAGGGCGCGGATGGTGTAGCCGCGCAACAGCGGCCCACGCTCCCGCGCCGCAATCAAGCCGTGCCGCCGACCGTCAGGCCTTCGATGCGCAGCGTGGGCTGGCCCACGCCCACGGGCACGCTCTGGCCCTCCTTGCCGCAGGTGCCCACGCCGCTATCGAGGCGCATGTCGTTGCCGATCATGGTCACCTTCTTGAGCGATTCTGGGCCGCTGCCGATGATGGTCGCGCCCTTGACGGGGTACTGGATCTTGCCGTTCTCGACCCAGTAGGCTTCGCTGGCCGAGAACACGAACTTGCCCGAGGTGATGTCCACCTGGCCGCCGCCGAAGTTGGAGGCATACAGCCCCTTCTTGATGCTGGCGATGACCTCGGCCGGCTCCTTGTCGCCGCCCAGCATGTAGGTGTTGGTCATGCGCGGCATGGGGATATGGGCATAGCTCTCGCGCCGGCCGTTGCCGGTTGGCGCAACGCCCATCAAGCGCGCGTTGAGCGAGTCCTGGATGTAGCCCTTAAGGATGCCGTCCTCGATCAGCACGTTGCGCTGGCTGGCATTGCCCTCGTCGTCCACGTTGAGCGAACCGCGGCGGTCGGCAATGGTGCCGTCGTCCAGCACCGTGACGCCCTTGGCCGCCACGCGCTGGCCGATCCGGCCGCTGAAGGCGGAGGAGCCCTTGCGGTTGAAATCGCCCTCGAGCCCGTGGCCGATGGCCTCGTGCAGCAGGATGCCGGGCCAGCCCGAACCCAGCACCACCGTCATCTCGCCTGCCGGCGCGGGGCGCGATTCGAGGTTGACCAGGGCCGCATTCACGGCCTCGTCCACGTACTGGCCCATCTGCTCGTCGTCGAAATAGGCCAGGCCGAAGCGGCCACCGCCGCCGGCCGAGCCCATTTCGCGGCGGCCATTCTGCTCGGCGATCACGGTCACCGACAGGCGCACCAACGGGCGCACATCGGCGGCCAGCGTGCCGTCGGCACGCGCCACCAGCACCACGTCGTACTCGCTGGCCAGGCCGGCCATGACCTGGGCCACGCGCGGGTCCTTGGCGCGGGCGCGCTTTTCCAGGCGCTCGAGCAGGGCCACCTTGGCCGTGCTGTCGAGCGTGGCGATCGGGTCCACGCCAGGGTAAAGGCTGCGGCTGGTGGCGATCTTCTGCGACGCCACCTTCACCCGGCCGGCCTGCGATGCCGCGCCGATGGTGCGCACGGTGCGCGCGGCATCGAGCAGCGAGGCCTCGGAAATGTCGTCGGAGTAGGCAAACGCCGTCTTCTCGCCGCTCACGGCACGCACGCCCACGCCCTGGTCGATGCTGAAGGAGCCGGTCTTGACGATGCCTTCCTCCAGGCTCCAGCCCTCGCTGCGCGTGTACTGGAAGTACAGGTCCGCATCGTCCACCTGGTGCGTGCGGATCTCGGCCAGCGCCCGGGCCAGGTGGCTTTCATCCAGGCCGAAGGGCGCCAGAAGCAGTTGCCGGGCAACGTCGATGCGCTGGGTGGTGGAGGCACGCTGTGGCGCGGCGGTAGAGGAGCTGAAGGTCATGCAGGCATTTTAGGCGCGCGGGCAGGCCCCGTGCGGCGCAGGGGCACCCATCCCCTGCGGGCGGGGTCAGGCGCTCTGGTCGTCGGCCACGGCGTCGGGCGCGTGGGCCTTGACCGATTCGATCCCCGCCTCGCGCGCCTTTTCGCCCGAGTAGCGCTGGCTCTGGCCGATCACCTGGCCGTTGCCGGCCTTGAGGGTGAAGTAGGGCGAGCCGTCCTTGGCGCACAGGCGGCCGTAGCGGCCATCGTCGGCCGCATTCTTGCGCACGGATTCGATGCCGTTCAGAGCGCTGGCCCGGGATTCGTACAACTCGCTCGTAAGGATCACCTGGCCATTGGAGGCCAGCAGGTTGAAGACGAACTTGTCGTTCCTGGACTTCTTGAGCTCGAACTTGGACGCCATGGGAGCACCTCCGTGGGATTGTCGAAAAGCCGCTGTAGCCAACAGTTGTAACCCCAAGCGCCCGCCGTGGCAATGGCGCAAGCCCCCGCTCCCGTCCCCGCGCTATGCCTGCATGGCGGGCGGTGCGTCCTTGGGGTCCGCGCGCTGCGAGCGCGCCACCGACATCAGAATGCCCAGTGCCAGCCCCAGCGTGACCATGGCCGTGCCGCCATAGCTGATGAAGGGCAGCGGCACGCCCACCACCGGCAGGATGCCGCTGACCATGCCCATGTTCACGAAGGCGTAGGTGAAGAAGATCATGGACACGGCCCCCGCCATCAGGCGCCCGAACAGGCTGGTGGCGCCCATGGCAATGGCCAGCCCGCGCCAGACCAGCAGCAGGAAGCAGGTGATGATGAAGAGGTTGCCCGCCAGGCCGAATTCCTCGGAGAAGGCGGCAAAGATGAAGTCGGTGGTGCGCTCGGGAATGAACTCCAGGTGGGTCTGCGTGCCGGCCATGAAGCCCTTGCCGAATACGCCGCCCGAGCCGATGGCGATCATGCCCTGGATGATGTGAAAGCCCTTGCCCAGCGGGTCGCGCGTGGGATCCAGCAGGGTGCAGATGCGCTGCTGCTGGTAGTCGTGCAGCACCACCCAGCGCACCCCGTCGGCACACAGCTGGTCGCCCAGCAGCACCAGGACGGCGATGCCGGCACCGCCGATCAGTACCGGCGGCAGCACCAGCTTCCAGGGCAGGCCGGCAAAGAAGATCACCGACAGCCCCGCCGCCAGCACCAGCAGCGAGGTGCCCAGGTCGGGCTGCTTCATGATCAGCCCCACGGGAATGGCCAGCAGCAGCCCCGCTGCCGCGAAGTCCAGTGGCCGCAAGGTGCCTTCGCGTTTCTGGAACCACCAGGCCAGCATCAGCGGCATGGCGATCTTGAGGATTTCGCTGGGCTGGATGACGATGCCCAGGTTCACCCAGCGCTGCGCGCCCTTCTTGGTGATGCCGAACAGCGCCACCGCGATCAGCAGCGCCACCCCCGCCGCATAGAGCGGCACGGCAAACACCATGATCTTCTGGGGCGGCACCTGGGCCACCATGAACAGGATGGCGCTGGCGATGAGCATGTTGCGCCCATGGTCCATGAACCGGGTTCCATGGTCGTAGCCCGAGGAATACATGGCCAGCAGGCCCGCACCCGCGAGCAGCATGATGATCAGCACCAACGGCAGATCGAACCCACGGAACAGGGGCGTGAAGCGCTGGGCAAGGGAGGGCTTTTCAAAAACGGCGGCCATCCCCCGATTATCGGGTGCAGGCCAGCCGCCGGGCGGGCAACCCCGCCTCAACCCGCCTGCCGAAAGGCCATCACCGCCTGGTTGCGCAGGGTGCGCAGCAGCCCCAGGGCCTTGTCGTCCACCACGATGCCGCCGGCCACCGACTGGTCGGCATAGATCAGCGCGAAGGTCTGGCCCTTCAACTGCAGGGGCAGCAGCAGGAAGGACGGCGCATTGAGCCCCGTGCGGTACCACTCGGGCAGGCGCGCGTGGATGCGCGGGTCGGTGGCATCGTTGATCAGCGTGTCCGCAGCGCGCAGGCAGACGGCAGCGAACAGGTCGCCCGGCACCTTGAGTGGCACCCGCATCGCGCGCACTGCGGCATCGCTGCCCTCGCCCAGGCCAAATCGACCCACCAGCACCTCGGTACGGGCGTCGCGCAGGCAGAACACCATGCGCCGAAAACCCAGCGCACGGAACATGGTCTCCAGGATCATGCGCAGCACGTCGTTGAGCGCAAAGGTGTCCACCATGGCATTGGTCACGTCCTGCACGCCGGCGGACAACAGCTCGTTGACCTGGGCCACCGACACCGCCCCGCCGGCCTGCGAGGCCAGCACGGCGGGCAGGGGCTGCAGCTCGCCGACGCCGAGTTCATGGGGCGCCAGGGCATCCTCCGGCACGGCCGCGTCGCCATCCGCCGGGGGCGGCAGCTGGAGCAGGCGGGCGGCGGGCGTGCCCGGTGGCACGCGCAGCTCCAGGGTTTCGGCCAGCGACACCAGCTTGTGGCGCGCGCGCAAGGCGGCCTCGGCAATCGCGGAAGGAGACAGGGCCAGGGTGCGACTGTAGCGCGTGCCCACACCCTGCATGCGCTCTTCGAGCCGAGCGGGGTCGCTGTGCAGCAGGATGTCGGCCACCTCGTTGGCCGCCAGCGCCACCCAGCGCAGGCGCTCCACGCCCTGCTCGGGCGGGCGCTGGGCAGGTGAGCCCAGGGGCTTGCGCATGCAGCGCTGCAGGCTCTCGGGCAGGCCCCAGACACGCGCCACCCCGGTGCCCAGGTCCTCGAAACCCAGGCCCAGCACCTGCACGGCGGCGGCTTCCTCCCCGCCGTCGAGCCGGCCGCCGGCCAGGATGCGGCGCACCTCCTGCGCCTCCTCCGGGAAGTAGAAGCTGCACAGCATGCGCCCCAGGTTCTGGAACATGGCGCCGATGAAGGCCTCCTCGGCGCCCTGCCCCGGGCCGCACAGCTCGGCCGCCACCGAGCCGGCCATCATGGAGCGCAGGAACTCCTCGCGCATCTGGTCGGCATGGGCCTTGTCCTGCATGTGGTCGAGCAGCACCAGGCTCATGGCCATGTTGCGCACGGCATTGAAACCCACCAGGCTGACCGCGCGCGATACCGTGCTGATGGTGCCCCGCCCCGCATGGGCGTAGTGCACGCTGTTGACCAGGCGCAGCAGCTTGTGGGTCAGCGCCACGTCCTTGAGGATCTCGTGCGTGAGGTCGCTGATGCTGTCGTCCTCGGAATGCGCCACGCGCTGGATGCGCGTCACCGAGTCGGACAGGGCCGGAAAATCGCTTTTGTGGCGCATGCGCCGCAGCAGGAAATCGAGCGTGGCATTGCTGGCCGCCGTGGGCGCGCTGGCGGGCGCCGCCCAGGCACGCAGAGCATCGCGCAATTCGGTGGCACCCGCGAATGGCGCGGCGCCATCCAGGCCCAGGGCGCGCTGCAGCAGGGTGCGCAAGCCCTCGTCCAGGGCGTCGATCAGCACGGCGGGCAGGGCGCGCCCCGCCTCGGCGGCGCCCACCCAGGGGCTGCCGGTGAGCAGGTGCACCAGCACCCGGGCGGCCGAGCGCACGTCGTCTGCCGCGCTGGCCGATGCCTCCCCGGCAGCCAACGCCGGGGCATGCCAGCCAAGGCCCAGCAGCCGCGCGTGGCGCTGTGGGTCCATGGCGACATGGTCCAGGTCCACCCGGCCGTGCACCACACCCGCCCCATGTGCGGCCTCCAGCGCATCGAGCAGGTCCACCACCAGCGCGACGGCATCGTGCGGCGTGCAGCGGCCCTGGCGCGCCAGGTGCTCGGCCAGCGTAGGGCCCAGCATCTGCTCGTGCACGATGTAGGGCTGGCGCGCGAGGACGTCGGCCTCCAGCACGGGCACGATGAAGGCATGGTTCAGGTGGGTGGCCCGTTCGGCGGCCTCAAGCCAGCGCTCGAGTGCGGCCGCCGCTGGTGGCGGCGCCACCGCCCACTGCCGGATGGTGACCGGGCGCTGCCCGCGCCGGTCCAGCGCCCGCCACTGGGTGAATTGCCCGTTGGCCACCAGCACCTGCTGCAGCTCGAACCGCCCCTGGGGCGGCGGCACCCGGTCACCGACCACCCAGGCGGAACGGCGGGCGGGGGAAAGCGGCGCAAAATCGGTCATGGTCGGGAGAATCAGGGCGGGGCGCGGTATCGCAGGCTGCGGCATACACTTTGCAACATCTTATGCCCGTGCAAGGGGTCCCAACGCAGTGATTCCCCTGCCCTGAGCGCTTGTTACACGCTTTTCGGCCGCCTCCATCCATGAACCGCACCACCCACCTTCTCTATCTGCACGGTTTCCGTTCCTCCCCGCAATCGGCCAAGGCGCGGCAGATGGCCGCCCATGTGGCAAGCCGGCACCCTGGCGTGCATTTCTGGTGCCCGCAACTGCCGCCCTCGCCCCGCCAGGCCATGGACCTGGTGGAGCAGACCGTGGCCCACTGGCCCAAAGCCTCCAGTGCGGTGGTCGGCTCCTCGCTGGGCGGTTTTTATGCCAGTTGGGTGGCGCAGCACCTCTCCTGTCCGAGCGTGGTGCTCAACCCTGCGGTGGACCCGGCGCGCGACCTGGCACGCTACATCGGCGAGCAGACCAGTTGGCACGACCCGGCCGAGCGCTTCTTCTTTTTGCCCGGGTACATCGGCGAGCTGCAGGCCCTGGATGTGCGCGGCAAACCACCCGCAGGCCCCGAACTGGCCATCATCGCCAAGGGCGATGAGGTGCTGGACTGGCGCGAAATGGTGGCACGCTACCCGGCGGCGCAATTGCAACTGCTCGACGGCGGCGACCATGCACTCAGCGGTTTCGAGGTGCACCTGCCTCTGGTGGACTCATTCCTGCGGCTTTGAATTCGACGCGCGCGAGGCCGGCGTCTCCTTGTTCAGCCAGCGCGCATGGTCCTTGGGGTAGGCGATGCGGTAGCGGCGCAGGTGGTAGGCCGCCTCGTCGTCCCGGCCGAGCATGAGCGCGCTTTCGATGCGCTTCTCGATGACGCGGGGCTCGGGCGAGTAGTGCAGCAGTTCGCCCGAGAGCGCGTACACCTCCTGGGCCGTGGCCGGGGTGAGGGCCATGGCCGGCAGCCGGGCGAAATCCACCTGGTCCGAGAACAGCAGCGTGGGGGCCGTGGTCGCCGGGGTCATGTCACGGTAGGCCGGGTCGCGCCGCTCAGGCACCTTGTAGAGCTGGCTGATGCGATGGTAGTCGTGCGCCACCCAGGCGATCAGCAGGGCACCCGCCACCAGAACCATGGCCGTGGCGCCCAGCACTGCCGGCGAAGGGGGCTCGGCCGGGCGGCGGCGCGGCCACAGCAGCACCAGCGCCAGCAAGGCCGCCAGCTGGAAGGGCCCGTACCACAGCGGAAACTCCAGCATGCTGTGCGCGCCGATGATGGCCAGGATGCCCCAGGCCAGTTGGCGCAGCGGATCCGTCTCGCTCCAGGGCCGTGCCTTCACGATGAAGGCCAGCGCAGCGCCGCACAGCAGCACGGCGGCCGGCAGCCCCAGCTCAACGGCCAGGTGCAGGGGCAGGTTGTGGGCATTGTCCAGCAGCACACAGAAGCGCTCGCCTGGGAACAGGGTGATGTAGTGCGCGTAGTCGAGTTCGTTCCAGCCCCAGCCTGTCCAGGGCTTCTGCGCGATCAGGGTGAGCACGTTGGACCAGAGCACACGCCGGCTGGTGCATTGGTGGCTATTGCCCGAGAAGCGGTTGAACAGGTCCTCGGCCTGCACCCCGCTCCAGGCGTGCAGCAGCACGGGCAGCAGCCATGCCCCCGCGATATACAGCGCCATCCCGCCCAGTGCCACCCCCAGTGCCAGCCGGCCGGTCGAGCGACGCCACCACAGGAGCAGGGCCACGATGATCAGCCACTGCACGGCCCCGGTACGCGAGACCGTGGCGGCGCTGGCCAGTGCCAAGATGGGCAGGGCCCAGCCGATGCCCACCCCCATCAGCCAGTCTGGCGCGGCCCGCACCCGTCCTTCCTGGCTGCGCGCATGCCACTGCGCCACCAGCCACACCAGCGCCCACACGCCCAGTGCCACCAGAGAGGCCTGCTGGTTGCGCTGGCGCAGGTTGCCCACCGCCTGGCCCGGGGTGGAGGCGTTGATCCAGGGCGCCATGCCCACATCGCCCCCGAAATACTGCACCAGGCAGATCACGCCCCCGACGACCGCAGCTAGCAGCAGCCCCAGCGCCAGTTGGTTCGCCGCCGTGGCGCCGCCATCGCACAGGCCTGGGTGGCGGCGCGAGCGCAGCGCCCGCTGCCATGCCAGCGCCCCCAGCAACGTGGCGCAGGACCATGAGGCCAGCAGCGGCCAGACATTGGTGGACGGCGGGGAGGTGATGGAAAACAGGAAGGGCAAGGCCACTGCCAGCAAAGTCAGCGGTGCGGCAATGGCATCGATCAGCATCAGGAAGGCCGGGGAAGGCGGGTTGCGCAGGGAAAGGGAAGCCGCGAATCATAGAGCCCCCGCGCTGCGGCGATCCGGGCACGCAGGCCATGCCGTTCCCGGCGGCACTGGCCCTCCCGCCCTGGCAATGCCACAAGCCCTTATATTTGTACCCATCCCGCCCCATCGTCCCCTGACCGGGTCTTGCACCACCGCCATGAACCACCCGCAGCACCCCTTTCCCCTGCCACGCCCGCAGGGCTTCACGATGATCGAGATGATGATGGTCGTCGCTGTCGTGGCCGTCCTGGCCCTGATGGCCTTGCCCTCGTACCAGGACCGGATGCTGCGCACCCAGGTCAAGGAGGGCCAGGCCATGGTCGAGTTCGTCAAACAGGCAGTAGCCGTGCACTACGCGCTCAAGAAAACCATGCCGGCCGACAATGCCGCCGCCGGCCTGCCGCCCGAGGACCGCATCGTCAGCACCAACGTGGCCAAGGTCACCGTGGCCGGCGGGGCGGTGAACATCGTCTACGGCAACAAGGCCAACAAGGCCATCGCAGGCAAGATCCTGACCCTGCGGCCGGCCATCGTGCCGGATTTCCCGCAGGTGCCCATTGCCTGGGTCTGCGGCAAGGCCAAGGTGCCGGACAAGATGACCGCGCAAGGGGCGAACGCCACGAACATCCCGGCCATTGCCACCCCCCTGGATTGCATGGGCCCGGCAGGATCCTGACCCGTCTCGCCAGAGACGGGGGGCGCCCCATGGGAGAATGCCGCCCATGCATGCATTGTTTGAAGAAGCCGGCAAGTTCATGGCCGGCCGTATCCTGTCCGAAGCCGAGAGCTCGGCCCAAGTCGAGCTCGATTCGGGCAAGCGGGTCAAGGTCAAGGCCGCCAACGTTCTGTTGAAGTTCGAAAAACCCGCCCCATCCGAGCTGGTGGCCCAGGCGCAGGCCGTGGCCGAGACCATCGAGCTGGACCTGGCCTGGGAATTTGCGCCCGAGGACGATTTCGGCTTTGCCGACCTGGCGCGCGACTATTTCTCCGAAAACGCCACCCTGGTCCAGCAGGCCGGTGCGCTGTTTCGCCTGTACGAGGCGCCACACTACTTTCGCCGGGCGGGCAAGGGCCGCTTCAAGAAGGCACCGGCCGAAATCCTGCAGCAGGCGCTGGCCGCCATCGAGAAGAAAAAGGCCGTGCTGGCGCAGATCGACGAGTGGGCTGCGGCCCTGGGCCGGGGCGAATGCCCGCAGCCCATCCGCGACCAGCTCTACAAGATTTTGTTCAAGCCGGACAAGAATGCGCCGGAGTACAAGGCCGTGGTCGACGCCAGCCGCGCCACGCACACCGCGCCCCTGGACCTGCTGCAAAAGGCCGGTGCCATCGACTCGGCCTACCAGTTCCACTGGAAGCGCTTTTTGTTCGAGAACTTCCCCAAGGGCACGGGCTTCCCGGCCCTGACCGCCCCCCAGCCGCCGGACGACCTGCCGCTGGCCAGCGTGCAGGCCTACTCCATCGACGATTCGCAGACCACGGAAATCGACGATGCGCTCTCCGTGCAGGGCCTGGGCACGGGAACCGTGGTGCTGGGCATCCACATCGCCGCGCCCGGCCTGGCCGTGCAGCCGGGCAGTGCCATCGACCAGTTGGGCCGCGCGCGCCTGTCCACGGTGTACATGCCGGGCTACAAGATCACCATGCTGCCCGACGAGGTGGTGCAGATCTACACGCTGGACGAAGGCCGGGCCAACCCCGCCGTGTCCCTGTACGTCACCGTCAACGAGACCACGCTGGAGATCCTCTCCACCGAAACCCGCCTGGAGCGGGTGCCGGTGCTGGCCAACCTGCGCCACGACCAGCTCGACCACATCGTGACCGAGGCCTGGCTGACCGACCCCGCCGTGCAGGTCGAGGGCACGCCAGCGCGCGTATCGGAGCTGCGCGAGCAGCTGTCCTTCCTGTTCCGCCTGGCCAAGAGCCTCAAGGCGCAGCGCGAGGTGGTGCGCGGCAAGCCCGAGAACTTCAACCGCCCGGACTACAACTTCCGCCTGGTGGGCAACGACCGGGGCGAGCCGAACGGTTCGGAGACGGTGCAGATCACCACGCGCCAGCGCGGCGCCCCGCTGGACCTGATCGTGGCCGAGGCCGCCATCGTGGCCAACAGCACCTGGGGCAGCTGGATGGCCGAGCTGGGTGTGCCTGGCATCTACCGCAGCCAGGCCAGCATGGCGCCGGGCGTGAAGGTGCGCATGGGCACCAAGGCCTTGCCGCATGCCGGCATCGGCGTAAAAAGCTATTCCTGGGCCACCTCGCCGCTGCGCCGCTACACCGACCTCGTGAACCAGTGGCAGATCATTGCCTGCGCGCGCCACGGCAAGACGGCGGCGCTGGCCGCACCGTTCAAGCCCAAGGACGCCGACCTGTTCTCCATCATCAGCAGCTTCGACGGCGCCTACAGCGCCTACAACGGCTACCAGGCCGGCATGGAGCGCTTCTGGACGCTCAAGTACGTGCAGCAGAACGGGCTGACGGAGCTGACCGCCACCGTCTTCAAGGAAGGCCCGGGCGGCAGCTTCCTGGTGCGGGCCGACGATATCCCGCTGGTGTTCCCGGTGCTGGGTGCCCAGAACCTGCCGCGCGGCGCGCGCCTCTTGGTGAAGCTCGGCGAGATCGACGAGATCACGCTGGACATCCACGGCACGGTGCTGGAGCGCCTGGACAGCGACGAACCCGAAGCCGGTGCCGACGAGGCGGCGGAGGAGGACGACGAGACCGTGGCCGGCCCCATTGCCATTGCCGTGGACATGAACGAAGCCGAAGCGCCCGCCAGCGCTGATAATCTGACGCCGTGAAACTGCCTGCCTTCCTCCGCACCTTCAGCACGCTGCAGCTTGCGCTCGGCGTATCGATCGCCGTGCATGCGGCGCTCATCACCGTGCGCTTCATCGACCCGGAGGGCTTCAACCGCGTGTTCCAGGACACGCCGCTCGAAGTCATCCTGGTGAATGCCAAGTCCAACGAACGCCCGGAGAAGGCCCAGGCCATCGCCCAGTCCAACCTGGCGGGCGGCGGCGATGCGGAAAAAGGCCGGGCCACCAGCCCCCTGCCGTACTCGGCCCTGACGGCCATGGGCGACGATTTCGAAGAAGCCCAGCGCAAGATGGACGCGATGCAGGAGCAGCAGACCCAGTTGCTCACGCAACTGCGCAAGCAGCTGGCCAGCATGCCGCCCCCCGATCCGCGCAAGCCCAGCCAGAGCGCCGAGCAGTCGTCGCAGGACGAAAAGCGCCGCCAGTTGGTCAAGCTGCTGGCCGAGATCGAAAAGCGCATCAACGAAGAGAACTCGCGCCCCAAGAAGCGCTACATCAGCCCGGCCACGCGCGAAGAGGCCTATGCGATCTACTACGACGCGCTGCGCCGCAAGGTCGAGGACAAGGGCACCGAGAACTTCCCCGAGCAGGCCGGCAAGAAGCTTTATGGCGAACTGACGATGATCGTCACCGTGAACCACGACGGCCGCGTTCTGGAGACCGAGATCGTGCAGGGTTCGGGCAATGCCACGCTGGACCGCCGGGCCGAGGCCATTGCCCGCGCCGCCGGCCCGTTCGGCGCCTTCAACCAGGAAATGCGCGCCAAGGCCGATCAGATCGCCATGGTGGCGCGCTTTCGCTTCACCCGCGACCAAACGCTGGAAACCACCGTTCGCTGAACCCCCTTCGAGATGAGCCAAGCCACCGTCGACCTGTATTGCGTGATGGGCAACCCGGTGGCGCACAGCCGCTCGCCGGCCATCCACGCCCGCTTTGCCGAACTGACTGGCGAGCGCCTGGCCTATGAGCGCCGGCTGGTGGCGCTGGACGGCTTTGCCCAGGGCGTGCGCGACTTTGCGGCACTGGGCGGGCGCGGCTGCAACGTCACCGTGCCGTTCAAGACCGAAGCGCCGCTGCTGGCCACGCAATGCAGCGAGCGCGTGCAACTGGCGGGTGCGGCCAACACCCTGGCTTTCCGCCCGGACGGCAGCATCCACTGCGACAACACCGATGGCCTGGGCCTGGTGGCCGACATCACGCGCAATGCCGGCGTGGCCCTGCGGGGCCGCGATGTGCTGCTGGTGGGTGCCGGTGGCGCGGCGGCCGGCGTGCTCGGCCCGCTGCTGCAGGCCGGTGCGCGCCACATCGCCATTGCCAACCGCACCCTGGCCAAGGCCCAGTCGCTGGTGCAGTCGCACCATGCCCTGGCCAAAGAACTCGGCGCGCAGCTCGCGGCAAGCACCCTGGATGCCGTGGCCGGCGACTTCGACGTGGTCATCAACGCTACGGCCAGCAGCCTGGCCGGCGGTGCTGTGCCTGTGGCAGCCAGCGTGCTGCGCACTGGCGGCCTGGCCTACGACATGATGTACGGCCCTGCGGCCCATGGCTTCCTGGACTGGGCTGCCGCGCACGGGGCGGTGCCGCGCGACGGCCTGGGCATGCTGGTGGAGCAGGCAGCCGAGGCCTTCGCCTTCTGGCGCGGCGTGCGCCCGCCTTCGGCCCAGGTGCTGGCCGAGCTGCAGGCGCAACTGGCGCCGCAGCCCCAGCACTGAACCTCGCAAGAAAAAGAACCCTCACATGAAAGCCGTGCTGCGCTGGCTGGGCCTGGTGGTGTTCGCCGCGCTGGCGCTGCAGCTGTTCTTCGTGCTGCGCATCGCGGCCATGGTGGTCGTCAACCCCGAATCCACCAGCTTCCAGCGCTCCGAGGCCTGGGTGCAACTGGCCAGCAGCGGCCAGGTGCGCTGGCGCCAGCATTGGATGCCCTATGGCGAGATATCGGACCACTTGAAGCGCGCCGTGATCGCCTCGGAGGACGACGGCTTCGCCAACCACGACGGCGTGGACTGGGCCGCCATCGAGAAAGCCTGGGAGCGCAATGCCAAGGCCGAAGCCCAGGCCGCCAAGGCCCAGAACCGAGCCCCGGAAAAGCCCCAGCGCGCGCCCAAGATTCGGGGCGGCTCCACCATCACCCAGCAACTGGCCAAGAACCTGCTGCTCTCGGGTGAGCGCACCCTGCTGCGCAAGGGGCAGGAGTTCGTGCTCACCCTGCTGTTGGAGCAGCTGCTGAGCAAGGAGCGCATCCTGGAGATCTACCTCAACAGCGTGGAATGGGGCGAGGGTGTGTTCGGCGCCGAGGCCGCTGCCCAGCACTACTTTCGCAAGAGCGCCAACCGCCTCGCCCCGAGCGAAGCGGCCCGCCTGGCCGTGATGCTGCCGGCCCCCAAACGCTTTGAGAAGACGCCGGGATCGGCCTATCTGGCAGGGCGCACGCGCACCATCCTGGCGCGGATGAACAGCGCTGAATTGCCCTGAGAACCCAACGAAACCTCAGGCGCGCCGGCTGAGCAGCAGCTGCACCGGGTGCTGCGGCCGCAGGGTCACATGCAGCCGGGGCTGCAGGGGCGGCGCCGCGTCCGGCACCCGCAGGGTATAGCGCTGCAGCAGCATCGCCGCCAGCAGCACCATCTCCAGCATCGCGAAGTGCTGGCCGATGCACACGCGCGGCCCCAGGCCGAAGGGAATCCACGCCCCCCGGGGTATCTCGGGCGCGCCCTCCAGAAAGCGCTCGGGCAGGAAGCGCTCGGGCTGCGCAAACCAACGCCCGTCCCGGTGCAGCACCCAGGGCGTGATGCGCAGGATCGCCCCCTGGGGCACAGCCACACCGCCCAGCGTGATGGGTGCCGTGGTGCGCCGGCTCATCACGGCGGCGACGGGCGGGTACAGGCGCATGGCCTCCTTCAGGGTGGCCGCCAGCCAGGGCAACTGCGTGATGTGCTCCGGGCCTGGCACATGGCCCTGCAGCACCGCGTCCACTTCGGCCTGGGCGCGTTGTGCTGCCTCGGGATGTTCGGCCATCAGCCGGCTCCACCACAAAAGGGCGGTGGCGCTGGTCTCGTGCCCTGCCTGGAAGCTGACCATGCACTGGTCGAACACCTCCTGAGGCGAAAGGGCCTCGCCCGTGGCCTCGTCGCGCAGGGTCAGCAGCATCTGCAGCAGGTCGCTGCGGTTCGCCGTGGGCGCCAGCCCTTGCTGGGCGTGCCGCTGGTCGATGTGGCGCAGCACCAGAGCGCGCAGCAGGCGCAGCGCCCGGCGCTTGGCGGCCTTGCCCGGCAGGGGCAGCCAGTCGGGCAGGGTGAAGGGCATGAACATCTCCGAGAACGCAGCGGCCGACAGCGTCTGGGTAGCCCAGGCGGCATCGCGCGCGTCTTCCTTGGCCGACTCGCCGAACAGGGTGCGCAGGATCACATCCATGGCCACGCCGGTCCACAGCCCCTCCATGCCGACCAGGGCCTCGGCCTGGCCTGCCGGTACGGCCGCGTCCAGCGCGGCCTGCGCGGCACCGGTCATCAACTGCGCATAGCCTGCCACCCGCTTGGGCGCGAAGGCAGGCATCAGCATGCGCCGCTGGCGCTGCCAGGTGGCGTGCTCGGTCACCAGCACGCTCTGGCCGAAGACTTGCTCGAACACCTCGATGCCGCGCTCCCAGCGCACCAGGTGCTCGGCATGGGTGACCAGGGCCTCGCGCACGAGTTCGGGGGACATGAGATCCCAGGCATCCTCGTTGACCAGCCGCATGCGCGTGAGATGGCCATGCTCGCGCTGCAGCCGCGTGACGAAGCCCAGGTAGTCGGCACGCATGGCACGCAGCAGTGGCAAGCCCCACCAACGCGGCGATGGGCCTGATGCCTGCAGGGCGGGTGGGGCTGCGGCATGCGCAAGGTCGTCGGAAAGGGTTGTGTTCATGCCGGCATGGTGGTGCGCCCCGCCACCGGCGTATTGAACGATTGCGACATCGTCGCTCCCCTACACTTGCCCACCATGGCCATACAGGCACCCCTCTCCGCCCGGCACCCCGATGGGCTCATTCCTTCGGGCCAGCTGTGGCTACCGCATGCCGGCCTGTCGGCCTGCGTGCGCGGCACCATCGTGCGCAGCACGCTGGGCCATGCGCTCAGCGATGAAGAACGCATCAACCGCTTTCCCGCGACGCCGCTGTGCAGCCTGAGCTGGTGGTTCACGGGCCGCAGCGAATGCCTGGTCCCCGAGCGGCCCGGCAGCATGCCAGACCTCAATAGCCCGCGCGAGCCCTTCGCGGGGCGCTGGGTGCTGGCAGGCCCGCAGACCCGGCCCTCGACCAGCTGGTGCGCCGAGCCCACGCACGCCATGATGGTGATGTTCATGCCCGATGCGCTGCACCTGCTCACCGGCCTGGCGCCCGAGCACCTGACCGACCGCACGGTGGACGCCACCACGCTGCTGCCGCGCGACTGGCTGGCCCTGTGCGAGGCGGTGCAGCACCAGCCCGACGACGCGGCCCGCATGGAATGCCTGGAGCAGTTTCTGCTGCCGCGCTGGCAGGCCTGCAGGCCCGGGGCCTCCACTGCCACGCAGCGCTATGCCGACTGGGCCACGCACCTGGCGCAGCGCGCGGCGCATTCGGCGCCCGGCCGCAGCCTGCGCCAGCTGGAGCGGCGCATCAAGCGCTGGGCCGGGCTGCCGCTGCGCGAGCTGCGCGGCTTCGGCAAGGCCGAGCAGGCCTTCTTCGACACCCTGGCCGCGGACGCCGCCGAATCCCCGGTGCGCTGGGCCGAGGTGGCCACAGGCGCCGGCTTCTCGGACCAGTCGCACCTGTGCCGCGTCACGCGGCGCATCACCGGCTACGCGCCGCAGGCGCTGTACGACGGCATCCAGCGCGACGAGGCGTTCTGGGTCTACCGGATCTGGGTTTGATACTAATTTGCTTTTAATGGATTAGATATATCATCCTCCCACGAACTTCAAGGAGTCGTGGATGAAGAGCTTGATCGGAAGCGACAAAGCAACGGTGGCAAGGCTCGCTGAGCGCATCAAGCGC
>Ga0308157_10000685_pt1 | contig 96077 bp, 81 predicted proteins | sample PhyBR1_FD_201035 | JGI IMG/M metagenome (GOLD analysis project Ga0308157, IMG submission 201035) | Phyllosphere microbial communities from UC Gill Tract Community Farm, Albany, California, United States - DLSLB.R1 | ecosystem: Host-associated > Plants > Phyllosphere > Unclassified | place: USA...
CTTAAGGTGGTTATTGCGGCGGGGCTCACCTCTTCCCATCCCGAACAGAGAAGTTAAGCCCGCCTGCGCAGATGGTACTGCATCATTGTGGGAGAGTATGTCGTCGCCTTTCTTTTGAAAACCCTGTTCCGTAAGTTACAGGGTTTTTTATTCTTACTTTATTTATTTCATTATAAATAAAATAAAGGTACCTTAGCTCAGATGGTAGAGCAATGGACTGAAAATCCATGTGTCCCTGGTTCGATCCCTGGAGGTACCACATAATGCTCGGATGGTGAAATTGGTAGACACGCTGGACTTAAAATCCAGTGAACAGCAATGTTCGTGCGGGTTCAAGTCCCGCTCTGAGTACTAAAACTTCAATTAGCTTTTGCTAATTGGAGTTTTTTTTTGCAGTAAACTTTAAAGTATTCATTTAACTTTTGTTTTTAAAGCTGTTTTTAAGCCTTAAGATGGAATAATTTTATCTCTAAGTATCTTCATTCTTTGTGGAGTTCTTTTCTTTAAATTTATTGATAAATTTGCCTTTTAATGTTTGCCCAATGGATGAGTTAATAACAGTTATAAATTCTTTTCAAAAACTTGATACTACAACCGAAGAAGCTATTCGAAAATTTTTTGTTATTGAAAAATTTAAGAAAAACGAATTCATCATTGAGGAAGGAAAAGTTTGCAGAAAAATTTATTTTATTAAATCGGGTGCCATTAGAAGGTTTTGCTTTGAAAATGACAATGAAGTGACGAAGTGGATTTATACCGATGGCCAATTTGTGACTTCGATGAGCAGTTATTTTCAAGAAAAACCTTCTTTTGAGATTTTTCAGGCTTGTGAAGAGACTACAGTTTATTCTCTTTCTTATTCTGATGAACAATCTTTATTGGAATATCCCTTATTTTTAAAATTTCATCTTAATCAACTACGTTATTATCTTTCTCAGATTAATGAGTTTCATCATTTGTTTCGTGTGATGAATGCTGAAAAAAAATATTTGTTTCTACTGGAATCTTTTCCGCAAATCATTCAAAAAGGTAAGCTCATGCATATTGCTTCTTTAATTGGAGTTAGCCAGGAAACTTTAAGTAGAATTAGAGCTTCTATTATTTGACATTAGGTCAAAAAAACTAATTTTCTTTTTTTCAATATTTGCTTATTATTTAAATAAAGAAACTTGGAAAATATTGTAGTAAGTACGAGCGCAATTATTGGTGAAAATGCCCATTTTGAAAATTTTATAACAATCGAAAATGATGTTATTATTGGCGATAATGTAAGGATTGGTAATAATGTTTCTATTTTAAATGGTACACGAATTGGGAATAATTGCCAAATTCATTCTGGAGCTGTGATTGGCGGAATTCCGCAGGATTTAAAATTTAACAATGAATATACGCTACTTGAACTTGGTGATAATAATGTAATTCGAGAAAATGTGACCATAAACCGCGGGACTTCTTCAAAAGGCATTACTCGTATTGGAAATTCAAATTTGATTATGGCAAATGCTCATATAGGACACGATTGTTCCATTGGCAATAATTGTATTATTGGGTATAATGTTGGCATGGCGGGAGAAGTTGTTACTGAAGATTGGGTAAATATTAGTGGATTAACTGCTATTCATCAGTTTTCACGGATTGGAAGGCATAGTATGATTAGTGGTTTGAGTAGAATTGTAAAAGATATTCCTCCATTTATAACAGTCGCTCATGAACCATTAAGATATGCTGGTCTAAATATTATTGGTTTACGACGAAGAGGATTTTCTTCGGAAAAAATCGAAGAGATAAAATCAATATATAGAGTCATTTTTCAGGAAAAAAGAAATACAAAATCGGCTTTAGAATATGTAGAGAACGAATTTTCGCCAACTGAAGAACGAAATCTAATTTTAAACTTCATTAAAACTTCAAAGAGAGGAATTGTAAAAGGTGCAGATTTTTTAGTTTAAAAATAAAACAGGCTTCAAATTACTATTATTGAAGCCTGCTTATTTAAAACGGAATTTATAATTGCCCTTTAAAGTTCAGGAGTGATTTATTCGTATTTTAAATATCGTAAAACTTCTACTTTGGTAACTTGGTAGGCTTTCGCCAAAACAATTGCGAGTGTCAAGAACAGTAAAGACACAAAAGCAATTAAAAACGGCAGAACCGGAATGTCAATTCTAAAAACGAAATTCTCGAGCCATTTTTCCAATAAAAGATAAGCTGGAATAATTCCGATCAAGAATCCAATCAAACAGAATAATACATATTGTTTTGACAATTCCTTGAGCAACATATTGGTTTCGGCACCAAGTGTTTTTCTGATGGCGATTTCTCTCAATCTTCTTTCCATTGAAAAAGAAGCTAGAGCAAACAATCCGAAAACAGCAATCAGGATTACAATGATATTTAATAAGGCAAATAAGTTTCTTTGATTTTCATATTTCTTAAAATTTCTCGCGTAGTTTTTATCGACGAAATTATATTCGAATGGATATTCAGAATCTACTTTTTGTGTCCAAAATTTATTAATGTCAGCAATAGTTTGAGGAATGTCATCAGATTTAATTTTGATGAAAATATGTCTGATATCATCTTTTACACCATTAATTTTGGTGACATAAAAGAAAACCATTGGTCCAATCCGGCTTTCAAGTCCGAAATAATTGAAATTTTTAACTACACCAACAACTTTGACTTTTTCTTCTCGCCATAAAATCGTTTTGTTTAAAACATCTTTTTCGGGTATCATCTTGGCGGCTTCTTGATTTATAAGCACTGAAGAAATCGTATCGGAAGAAATCGCAGGATTTAGTTTTCGGCCTTTTATAAGTTTAATATCCATTACATCCAGCATGTCTAAATCCATTCCCATCTCTTGAACTAAAAATGGTTTTTGGTTTTTATAATTTGCGCTCGACCATGAATTTTCCTGAGATCCCATTGCAAACAATGCCGTTGAAACAGCTTCGACACCTTTTATTTTTGAGGCTTCTTGTTTAATGACTTTGTATCTTTCGTATTGCGTTTTTCCTTTTTTCGGTTTAAAGGTTATATCTAAAACTTGAGTTCCTTTGAAACCCAAATCTTTTTCGGTCATAAAATTTACTTGTTTGTAAACGATAAAAGAGCCAATGATAAAGAAAGTCGCAATCGCAAATTGTAAAACCAGCATTCCGTTACGAAGCCAAATTCCTTTTTTGCTTCGGGAGAAATTTCCTTTCAAAACCCTTAAAACTTCAAAATTTGATACGTAAACAGCGGGCAAAACTCCAGAAACAAGAATTACAAGCAACGTGATTACTATTAATTGCGTATAGAATTGAGCACCTATTAAAACCAAATTTTTATCTAAAAATGAATTATAGTAAGGCAACAAAACTTCGACAAGTACTAAAGCTAGTAAGGCTGAAAAAATAGTGATTAATGCCGTTTCAAAAACAAACTGAGTTACAATTTGTCCTTTTGTAGCTCCAGTAATTTTTCTTACTCCAATTTCTTTAGCGCGTTTTATCGCATTTGCCGTCGCCAGATTAATATAATTGACAATCGAAAGTGATAAAATTAAAATGGACAGCCCCATTAAAATTACAAGATATTGCATATTTCCGTTTGGCTCAGCAAAAGGTTGGCTTCCAGTATATAATTTTGCGTCAGGTAAAGGCAGTAAACTTGATTTTACGGGATCGCCGTACTTTTTTATAAATTCTTCAACGGTTAAACCTTCTTGTTTTGCATATACTTTTGTGCAATTTTCGAAGAATAAATTATTTATGCTTTTTACTACGCCCGCTGTCGCATCTGGATTTTTGATTTTCAGCATTAATCCATAATGATAAGTCCATTGATCTTTTGTTTTTTTCAGATCATCTTCAATAACGGTTGTAACAGCTTCGGGCATTACAGATGATTTTTCCGAAAGTTCATAAACACCGCGAACTGTAAAAATCTGTCCATTGTACTTTACTAATTTCCCCATCGGGTTTTCGGTTCCAAACAAACGTGCAGCAGTTTCTTCAGATAAGGCAATACTGTTTCGGTCTTGAATCGCCGTTTTGCCGTTTCCATGAATAAATTTGTACGGAAAGAAGGAAAAGAAATTGCTTTGAGCCGTAAAAATCTTGTTCAAAACTTCTTTTTTTCCATTATATGAAATCACGTCTTTAGCATATTCAGAATAAAAATAGCAATAGCTTTCTACGTCCGAAGAAACGGTTTTTATCAATGGTCCGAGTGTACCCGCGTTTGAAGCCCAAACATTATTGTTGCCAATATCATTTAAAACCGAATAAATTTTATCTTTTTCTGGATTCCATTGGTCGTACGAATGTTCGTCGTTCCAAAATAGAATCGCAAAAATCAACGTCGCCATTCCGATTGATAATCCCAAAATATTCAGAATCGAAAACAGTTTGCTGTTTTTGATATGATAATAAAATGTGTTGCTCCAATTTTTCAGCATGATTCTAGTTTTTAGAAGTTACGAAAACATCAACATTTCTATGATTCATTTTTTCTGAAAGAATAACGCCGTCTTTCATCAAAATGGTTTTTTGCGAAAAAGAAGCATCATAATCAGAATGTGTTACCATCAAAATTGTGGAACCGCTGGCATGAAGATCGGTTAGTAATTCCATTACTTCATTTCCGTTTTTACTGTCCAGATTTCCGGTTGGTTCATCGGCCAAAATAATTTTCGGACTATTGATCAAGGCTCTTGCAACCGCGACTCGTTGTTGTTGTCCGCCCGAAAGTTGTTGCGGAAAATGTTTCAATCGATGAGAAATCCCTAGAATTTTAGCCATCTCATTTACTTTTTGTTTTCTTTCTGAAGAAGGAACGTTGTTGTAAATCAAAGGCAATTCGATATTATCATAAACCGATAATTCATCAATTAAATTGAAGTTCTGGAAAATGAAACCAATATTTTCTTTTCTGGCTTTTGCCTTTGCTTTTTCTTTTAAACCTACCATTTCTTGGTCAAGTAACACGTAACTTCCGTCTGAAGCGCTGTCCAAAAGCCCGACAATATTTAATAAAGTTGATTTTCCGCTTCCCGAAGGTCCCATGATCGAAATAAAATCGCCTTGATTAATGGTTAATGAAATTTCGCTTAATGCTCTGGTTTCTAATTCTTCAGTTCTAAATACTTTTGAAAGCTTGTTGATGGTAATCATAAAATTGATGTTTTTAGTTTTGATTGATTTTCTTTTTAAAATATTTTCCCTTTTGAAGTAAAAGAAACACGACTGAAAATTAAGATAATTAACAATGCGATTTTTTGTTATTTTTACTTTTGAAAGGGGTTAATTATTAATGATTTACTGATGTAAATATGATTTTCGTGCCAAAAATTTAAACTTTGTAAGTGCCTTATTTTTATAAGTTTATTTTTCGAAAAAAAGTTTCACTGTCCACATTTGGACACCTTTCGTCCAAAACTGAACAAAAATGAAAAAGACAAACGCTTCAATTTTAATCATCGACGATCAAGAAGACATCCTTTTTGCGTCGAAAGTCTATCTGAAAAAGTATTTCGAGAACATTTATACGCTTAATAATCCGAAAAATATTGTTGAATTATTGGCAAAAAATACCATCGATGTTGTTTTGTTGGATATGAATTACAGAATTGGTTTTGAAGATGGAAGAGAGGGTTTGTATTTGTTGAAAGAAATAAAAACGCTTTCGCCGAAAACGGTTGTCATTTTAATGACGGCTTTTGGAAAAGTTGAAACCGCCGTTGAAGGCTTAAAATCAGGCGCTTTTGATTATATTTTGAAACCTTGGGAAAATGTAAAACTATTAGAATCGGTAAAACAAGCAGTTGACAAAGCTCGGAAAGAACAAAAGAAAATTAAAACTCCAGAAATTGTGGATGACTTTTTTATTGGCAATTCTGAAATAATTAAAAAAGCGTATTCGCTGGCAGACAAAGTCGCAAAAACCGATGCTAATGTTTTGATTCTCGGTGAAAACGGAACCGGAAAATTTGTTTTGGCACATCATATTTATTCGCAATCCGAAAGAAGAAATCAGCCTTTTATAAATGTCGATTTGGGTGCTTTGAATTCGAATATTTTCGAAAGTGAGTTATTCGGATATGCAAAAGGCGCTTTTACCGATGCGAAAACCGATACGCCCGGACGTTTTGAAATGGCGCAAAACGGAACTATTTTTTTAGATGAAATCGGAAATGTTCCACTTCATTTGCAATCCAAATTGTTGCAGGTTATTCAAACCAAAACCGTAACAAGATTAGGTGAAACAAAAGCAAGACCTTTAAATGTGCGAATTATTACGGCAACAAATTTGAATTTAAAACTCGAAGTTGCCGATAAAAATTTCAGAGAAGATTTGTATTACCGAATCAATACAATGGAAATTGTCTTGCCTCCGCTTCGCGAAAGAATCGAAGATAAAATTCCGCTTGCCGAATATCTTTTGGAAAAAATCAGTGAAAAATACGGTCGAAGCCAAATTGTTTTCGACAAAAAAGTGTTGGAACAAATCGAAAAACACGCTTGGAACGGAAATATCCGCGAAATGGAAAATAAAATTGAACGTGCGATTATTCTCTGCGAAAACAATAAAATTACGGTTTCCGATTTGGATTTGGAGCAAATAACCGAATATGAAAATCCAGACGATATTCAGCTTTCTTCGGTTGAAAAAGCAACGGTCGAAAAAGCGCTTTTGAAACACAATAACAACATCAGTAAAACTGCTGAAGAACTCGGATTGTCAAGAGGTTCGTTGTATCGACGTTTAGAAAAATATAATATCAGCACCAATTAATATGCTCAAATCATTAAAAACATATCAGCTTCTTTTCTTGCGGTTAATTTTGATTTTGGCTGGAATTGAGTTCTCGATTTATCTCCATAAAATCAACTTTGTGTTTGCGCCAATTTTTGGTTTTCTAATTGTTTTTCTTCTAATTATTGAATTGTATAATTATGTAAAAAATATCATTTTGCTTTATGATAAAACCATTTCTTCAATCATTCAAAATGATTTTAGTTCTGATTTTTCGAAGCATAAAACAGAAAAAAATGATTTGTTTCAGTTGTATGATATTTTGAAAAACAAACGAAACGAACAGGTTTCAAAAGATATTATTTACACTTCGATTTTAAATAATATCGAAACCGGAATTGTTATTCTGCAAAAACAGGAAAGCGATTGGAATGTTTTTTTGATGAACGATTATTTTTCGACGCATTTCAATGTTCCGAAATTTTCGAAGTGGAAATACCTTAAAAGTCATTTGCCATCCTTGTGTGAGATTATTGAAAAAGATGATTTTCAGGAAATAAAAACTTCGATTGAAATCAGCATCAATCAACAAAATTCGCAAACTTTTGTTTTGCAGGCTTCACGCACGGAGATTTTTGAAAATGATTATTTTATCGTTTTATTGGATTCGATTCAGAATGTAGTCGAGAAAAAAGAGAAAGAAGCTTGGGTCAATTTGATGAAAGTAATTTCGCATGAGCTTTTGAATTCGATAACACCAATTCGTTCCATTTGTCAAAATTTACAAGATTTGGTTGAGCAGGATTCTTTGTCTTCTGAAGATTTGGAAGATATAAAAAACAGCGTCGAAACCATGCTCAGAAGAAGTGATCACCTGCAGAAATTTGTTGAAGGTTATCGAAAACTCGCGATGTTGCCTTCGCCGAAAAAGCAAAAAATAGCGTTGCAGGATTTGATCGAGAATTGTCTGCAAATTATGGAGTCGTTGTTTAAAAAAGCCAATATTGAAATTGTAAATACGATTTCGTTTAATTATTCGATCCATGTCGATGCACAGCAAATCGAACAAGTTTTGATTAATCTATTGACGAATGCCATAAATGCATTGCAAAATACGAATCAAAAACAGATTTTTATTTCGGCGGAAGCCAAAGAAAACCGAACTTTCATAAAAATCGCTGACAGCGGAATTGGAATTGAAAAAGAAATCGAAAACAAAATTTTCCTTCCGTTTTTTACCACAAGAAATGAAGGCGCCGGAATTGGCTTGACTTTATCAAAAAATATTATTGAAGCGCACGGCGGTTATATTAATTATAAAAATGAAAGTGGTAAAACAGCTTTTGAGATTTGTTTGATTGAGAATTTATAATTTTTTATTCTGAGAATTTGAAAAGAAATATTAAATTCTAATCTTGACTTAAAAAAACAAACAAATATGAATGGTAAAATAAAATCTTATATAAAGGTTTCAAATGACGGAATTGATAATGCTAAATATTTTAATGTCGAAGGAAAAATTATTAAAGAAGAAGATTATAGATTTTTCAAGGAGGTAAATGTTTACACTTATACTGATAATAGTATTTTACTTGAAATATTTGATTTGAAAGGAAATTTAAAGGGTAAAAATCTTAAAAAATTCAATAAAGAAAAAAATGTTGAAGAAGATTATGATTTAAACATCTATGATGATTGTGTAGAGAAATGTTTTTACAAATACGATCAAAATCAAAAGCTTTGTTCTCAAACTAGATTTGATTCAGATGATCAAATTACAAGTACGTCTCTATATAATGTAAAGAATAACGAAGAGTATACTAAACATTACAATGGTTCAGGAATTCTAGAGTCAATGGAAATTCTGAAATTTAATGACAAAAAACAGCTTATTAGAAAAATCTATTTTGAAAAGCCAATTGTTGTAAATAATAGTGTTCAGGAGACTCAGTCTTTTGAAGAATATTTCGAAATGATGGAAGCCTTTACTTTTGATGTTTATGAAAAAAAAGTTGATGTTTTATTATCAATGGAGTTTGTTACCAATGATATAAGGTATCAATATGATGAATTTGGAAATAAAATACTTGAGGAAGAGTGTGAGTGTTTTATGGAAGGCCCGATAGTTCATTTGAATTTGATTCGTGGAGAATATCACGAATATAATGAGTTGAATATGGTTATTAGACATACATCAAGTCAAATACATACAGATTGGGATGCTACATATCAAAGTGATTATAAATATTTCTTTGATGAAAAAGGTAATATTTCTGAAAAAATAATGAACAATAGTATTAATAAAATAAGTGAGAAATTTAATTATAATAATCAAGGAAGTCTAATTAGCTATATTGAAGACAGGAATGATTCAGAAGAAGTAATCGAAGTATTCTATGATGATTTTGGTAATGAAATTTTAAAAATTAGAAAAATGAATTATGAAGGTGAAGAGTACGAAGAAGAAACTACTAGATATGAAATTGAGTATTATTAATTTTTATTCGCATAAACTATTTTTTCAAACCTATGATACTAGCCTTCGATACCTATTACTACGACAATAAAGCCAAAACTGTTTGCGTTGAATTTACGGAATGGAACCAGAGTTCAGATTTTAAAGTTCACACTGAAATTATTGATAATGTTTCAGAATATATTCCAGGAGAATTTTACAAAAGAGAATTGCCTTGTATCCTTAGCTTGTTAAATAATATTGACTTAAAGTTAGTTAGCATTATTATTGTTGATGGTTTTGTATATTTAGATGACAATAAAAAATACGGTTTAGGTGGACATTTATATGAAAAGTTAAACAAAGAAATTCCGATTATTGGCGTTGCCAAAACCAATTTTGCCAGTATAGAAAAAGATAAAAAACCGTTGTTTAGAGGCGACAGCAAAAAGCCTTTGTATGTAACTTCTATCGGAATTGATTTGGAAGATGCATTTCAGAAAATTGAAAGTATGCATGGCGAATTTCGAATTCCGACTTTATTGAAAGAAATGGATCGCTTAACAAAAGAACTTTGAAACAAATATGAATACAGCTTTATGGTCTGAAATTGAAAAATTTGATCTTGATAATCCAGGAGAAGAATATGGATTTTCGGTCAGATTGGCTTCTGAAAATGGCTGGACAATTTATTTTACAAAAGCAGCTATTCTGGAGTATAAAAAATTTATGTACCTCGCAGCAACTTCTAATGAAATGGTTTCACCTTCAGAAGTTGTTGATATTGTATGGCACCAGCATTTGATATTTACGAAATCCTATTCTGATTTATGCGCGATTCTGTCTAAGAAAATTGAACATATTCCGTCAACACATAATAAAGCGGAGTTTGAGAAATTCAGAAAGGCAAAAGAGGCAACTAAAAAATTATACGAACTGCATTTTGGGACACAATCAAAGGAATTCTGGGAATACGCCAATCCGCTTGAGTCGCTTGATTTGGATGTTTCCAATTTAAATTTTGGGATGCTGAAAATAGTTTTTTTAGGTGCTCTGGTACTTTTTATTTATCCTATTTCATTATTCCTCAAACCAATTTTAGTTCAAATCGATAACCCCGATTTTTATATTTATTATATCTTCTTGTTTGCGATTGGAATTATTTTCTTGATGCAGTTTGTAAAGAATTCTTGTGCGAAACTGATGCAAGATTTAAAAAGCAAATTAATTATCAACCATCTTACACCTTTTGAATTGGTGTTTTTGCAAAAGGACCGATTGGATTTTGTAATTCATGGTGTTGTAAATAATTTAATTGAAACTAAAAGAGTAGAAATTATCGGTAATAAATTAAAGCTAATTAATGCGACTTTAACCAATAATGACTACGAAAATTGTGTTATTCAGATCATGGAAGAATATGATTTTATGCCGTATTGGCAACTCAACCAAATCATCAAAAGCAAACCGTTATTTGGACAACTTAAAAATGCTGTTGGGAAAATTCGCGATACTATTTTGAATTCAAAACAGTTTTTAAGAATTTATAAAATAGTATTGCTTGTCTTTGGGTTGCTTTTAAGCATTGGTTTTAGCAGAATTTTAATTGGAGTTTCGAGAGGAAAAGCTGTTGAAAATATAGTTGTGGTAATGATTATTTTGTTGAGCGTTTCAAATTATTATTTTAAGAAAATGAGCAATTATCTATTTCTTGAAACCATACCTTCTAGTTTCGAAGAAGAACGAATTGCTAATAATGCTGGTTACGATTGGCAATGGAATTATTTTTTATATGGAGGAATTGCAGTTTCTTTTATTCCGCTTACGGCGCACATCAATCATAATTTCAATTCTTCCAGCGGTAATTCCGGTTGTGGAACTTCTTGCGGGAGCTCTTGTGGCAGTTCATGCGGGAGTTCATGCGGGAGTTCGTGTGGTAGCTCTTGCGGAGGTTGTGGCGGAGATTAATTAAATCAAGTTGAATATGAAATTGAAAATCCAATCTCTTTTACCGGAAGATTCTATTTCGCATTTTGTTCACAGCTTTTGGATGGTGGAAAACAAAACGGGAAAGGATATTCTTGGAACAATTTTACCAAACGGAATGGTAGATTTGACGCTCATGAAAATGAATTCAGAAGATTGGGAAATGTCAATTCGCGGATTGGATACTTTGCCGGGACAAGTGAATATTGCAAAAGATGCCAAAATATTTTCTGTTGGATTTAAATTGTTGGCGGTGGAATATTTGTTTGGAGATTCGATTAAAGATGTTTTGAATGAAGGAAAAGTGATTCCGAATGATTTTTGGGAATTTGATGAAAATGATAGGGAAAGTTTAGAGCATTTTAGAAATAAAGTAACGCAGAAAATAAACTCAATTTCAGTCAAATCCATTGATGAAAGAAAGAAGAAACTGTTTGAATTGATTTATACTTCACATGGGACAATTTCTGTAAAAGAACTTTCTGAAAAAGTGTTTTGGAGCAGTCGCCAGATCAATCGGTATTTTAATCAGCAATACGGAATTTCATTAAAAGAATATTGCAAGATTTTGCGTTTCGGATCTTCATTTAAAGACTTAAGCGAAGGCAAACTTTTTCCGGAATTGAACTTTACAGATCAAAATCATTTCATCAAAGAAATCAAAAAATATTCTGGTGTGACGCCAAAAGAACTCAGTAAAAATAAAGATGAACGCTTCATGGATATTTTGGCAATAAAAAAACTGCCTCCACAAAAAAACGACTGATTTTTACTATTTTAAAAACAGCCTTCTTCGCAATTTTGTATCGTAATTAAATGATACAAAATATGTTACTTCAAAATAAAAAAGTTGCTATAATTGGTGCAGGTCCCGTTGGTTTGACGATGGCAATATTATTACAGCAAAAAGGAATAAACGTAAAAGTTTACGAAAGAGATATAAATGCCCAAACCCGAATTTGGGGCGGAACACTGGATTTGCATAAAGGTTCGGGGCAGGACGCGATGCAAAAAGCGGGACTTTTAGAACGTTATTTTGCAAAAGCAATTCCGATGGGAAGAACTGTTGTTGATGCAAAAGGCAACATTTTAAATTCTAGAAAAGTTACTGCTGAAGAAGCGCACGACAATCCAGAAATCAACAGAAATGATTTGAGAACGTTGTTGTTCGAAAGTTTAAAAACGGACACTGTAATTTGGAACAGAAAAATAACCGAACTTGAAGCAAATGAAGAAAATTGGATTTTGCATTTTGCAAATCAAAAGACTGAAACCGCCGATTTTGTAATTGGAGCAAATGGAGGAATGTCTACAATTCGAAAATGTATTACCGACGCCGAAGTCGAAGAAACTGGAACATATATGATTCAAGGCGAAGTTTTGGAAGCTGCAATTAAATGCAAAGATTTTCTGAAAATGTGCGATGGCAATATTTTGATGTCGGCTTTTGATGGGAATTTATTGGTTGCCAATCCGAAAAATAAATCTTCATTGAGTTATAATGTGATTTTTAAAACGCCTGAAGAATGGGTTTCAGGAAATGAATTGGATTTTAAAAATACCAAAGAAATTGCTTCTTTTCTCGAAAACCGATTTTCAGATTGGAGTGAACCCTATAAAGAATTATTTTACGCCACTTCTTTGTTTATGGGATTGCCAACCAAGAAGATTTCATTAGAAAAAGAATGGAAAAACAATCGCATTTTGCCTCTCACGCTTATAGGAGACGCAGCGCATTTAATGCCACCATTTGCAGGTCAAGGCGCAAATATCGGTTTGGTCGATGCGATGATTTTAGCTGAAAATCTAACAAGCGATAAATTCGAAACTATTGAAAGTGCAGTTGCAGATTATGAAAAACAAATGTTTGTTTATGCCAAAGAAGCGCAAGAAGAAACTTGTAAAAATGAATTGATGATGCGCGAAAAAGATTTTTCTTTTATGCGATTTTAGAGTTTTAAGTTTCAGGTTTCACGTTAAGTTTAATAACCTGAAACCTGAAACCTGAAACAAAAAGAACTATATTTTTAGTGTGAAACCGCTTTTAAACCAACGATAGAACCAACCAAAGTTGCTAAGAAAAATAATCTCCAAAATGCTGCGGGCTCTTTAAAAACAAAGATACCAACCAATACAGTTCCGACAGCTCCAATTCCTGTCCAAACCGCGTAAGCAGTTCCAAGAGGAAGTGTTTCAGTCGCTTTCATTAATAAAAGCATACTTACCGTTAATGATATAAAGAAGCCAATATACCAGTAGTACATTTCGGTTCCAGTGGTTGCTTTTGCTTTTCCAAGACATGATGCGAAGGCTACTTCAAATAGACCTGCAATGATTAAAATAATCCAGTTCATAGTTTTAAATTTTGTGCTGCAAAGTTCCTTTATGAAAAGCAGAAAAAATTTAACAAATGATAAAAAATGCAATTATTTTATCTCAGAGCGAATTCTGCTTAGACTGACTTGCGTAATTCCTAAGTAGGAAGCAATATGTCCTAGTTGCACTCTTTGCAATAATTCGGGATGGTCTTTCATTAATTCCAAATATCTTTCAGAAGCATTTTTGAATTGCTTCGAAATCAAGCGTTCTTCGGTTTTTATTAATTCTTTTTCAGCGAATTTTCGTCCCCAATTTGCAATATGAACATCTTCATTAAAAAGTTTTCTTAGATTTTCAGTTTTGAGTTCGTATAATTCACAATCTTCCAGAAGCTCGATGTTCTCATATCCTGGCTGATCTTCCACATAACTTTTCATTGAAATGACGGTTTCGCCTTCTTTTCCAAACCAAAATGTAACTTCATTATCTCTTTCTACATAAGCGCGAACTAATCCTTTTTTTATAAAATAAATATTAGATTCCACTTTGTTGGCTCGTAATAAAATGTGTCCTTTTTGGAAAGCAATTTCAGAGACATTATTTTGCAAAGCCAATTTTGACTGCTCGGGAAGTTCATGTATTTGATCAAGAATTTTGAAAATATCCATCAACGGAATTTTAGTATTTTAGAATAAAGGTAAAAAGTAAACGGGAAATGAAAGGTGTTTTAATAAAAAAATCCCATTTCAATTTGAAATGGGATATAAAACAGCTTCTGCGATGAGCTATTATAAACAGAAGCATTTTTGACCAATATATAAACTAATTAATTCCGCCACCTAAAGCTTTATACAATAGAACTTGTGAATTGGCATTTCGTAATTGAATGTCAACAAAGTCAAGTTCGGCTTGTAATTTATTTTTCTGTGCATTGATGATTTCCAGATAATTGGCATAACCGCTCAGATACAAATCATTCGAAACATTTACTGCAATTTCGAGATGATCAATTTCTTTCAATTTGTATTTTAGAACATCTTCAAAAGCTTCGCTTCGATGCAATAAAGCACTTAATTCGTTAAAAGCAGTTGTAACCGAATTTTGGTATTGAAGAAATGAAATTTCCTGTCTTCTATTTGAAACATAAAATTCCTGTTTGATTTGTCCTTTATTGAAAACCGGAGCTGTCAAACCTCCCAATAATTGCCAAGCAAAAGAGCCAGCATCAAAAAAAGTATTGAACGAAAAAGAATTGAAACCGGCATAACCGCCTAAATTTACAGTTGGAAAAAAAGCAGCACGAGCTGATTTTGCATCGGCATTGCTCGCTAATAATTCGAAATATGCTTCAGAAACATCTGGTCTTTTGTGAATGATAGAATCTACACTTATTTTTTGATTTAAAACCTCTAAATGCCCAGCCAAGAAATCGTTGCTTCTGTCAATTTTTCCGCCATATTCTCCCAAAAGAGTTAATAAAGCTTTTTCAATTTGATCAATGCTTAATTTTAATTCTGAAGCTTCAGCCTGAATGTTATTGTTTTGGGCATTAAACTGTTGTACAGCCAATTCTGTAGCTTTTCCAACTGATCTTTGAGCCGAAACGATATCTAAAGCTCTTTCTTGCGTTTTTAAGTTGTTGTCATAAATCGAAGCTTGTTTGTCTAAAGCTATAAGTTTAAAATACAAGTCGGCAACATCTCCTAAAAGACGTGTTTGCAACAAACGCATTCCTTGTTGAGAAGCAAAAAATCGTTGTTGCGCTGCTTTTTTACGATTGCTTAGTTTTCCCCAAATATCAGCTTCCCAAGAAACTTTCGCTCCTAAAAATAGATTAGGCGTAACATCTTCGTTGATTCTTTGTTTTTCAGTAATATTTTGAGAAAAGTTCGTGTCGTAATTACCTACACCTTCCATCGTATATTTTCCGAAATGTGTTCCAGAAACATCTGCAACAAGATCTAAAGAGGGAAGAAGTGCCAGTTTAGCCACTTTTAAATGCGAATTGGCAATTAAAATTCTTTCCTGCATGATTAAATAATCAGGATTTTTGGCAATGGCTTTTTTTAGTAATTCCTCTAATTTCGGATCTTTAAAAAAGGTTTCAGTTTTTAATGGAATAAAATCATCCTTAGAAACTTCTTTTCGTTGCGCATCAAAATTTTCTGGAAGTTTTGTTGCGTCTAGTTTACTGCTGACTTTTGGTGCAGAACAAGCCGTCAAAAGTAAAATTCCGGTTATTACAACAGCATTTTTGGTTGTCCTTAGAAACTGCACATCAGCATTTTTATATTGATTTAATATCTCTTTCATTGTTTTAATTTATTTTGTTCAATCCATCGTTTAGTTTTTTAACACATAGAAACATAGGTTTTTCTTTTCTAAAAAGGGAATTGAAAGAAACTAGTTTCTAACACATAGCCATACTTATAAATTCTCATTCGTATTAAGCATCGCCCAAAGTTTTCAACTTTGGTTTTTGAAGATTACGGTTTAGCTATGTTTGTTTAAGCTAAGTGAAACGCCTTACCACGCCTTCAAAATCCTATATCCCTATGTGTTTAAAAAAAAAACATTAAGATTTACTCATTCGTTTTTCCAATTTCGCAAACAGTATATAAAGTCCTGGGATAATTAAAAGACCAAACACAGTTCCGATTAACATTCCACCTGCAGCTGCAGTTCCAATCGAACGGTTACCAATTGCACCCGCACCAGAGGCAATACATAGTGGAATCAATCCTGAAATAAAGGCAAAAGAAGTCATCAAAATAGGACGGAAACGAAGTCTGGCTCCTTCAATCGCTGCTTCGACAATATCGCGCCCGAGTTTGTTTTGTGCCATGGCGAATTCAACAATCAGAATGGCGTTTTTGGCGAGCAGACCAATCAGCATGACGAGTGCAACTTGGGCATAAATGTTATTGTCCAATCCGACCATTACAAGTGCGATGTATGAACCAAAAACTCCAACAGGAAGACTCAATAATACGGGGAACGGAAGCAATAAACTTTCGTATTGTGCTGCCAATAATAAGTATACGAAAAGTATACAAAGTGCAAAAATGTATATAGTTTGGTTACCCGAAAGAATCTCTTCACGCGTCATACCAGACCATTCCAATTCAAAACGGCTAGGAAGTTTTTCTGCAGCGATTCTTTCAACGGCAGCAATGGCGTCTCCAGAACTATAACCTTCAGCAGGTTCACCGTTAATCATCGCCGACATGTACATGTTGTAACGCGTTAAAACCTCTGGACCATAAACTCTTTCTAATTTGATGAAAGTAGAAAACGGAACCATTTCGCCTGCATCATTCTTCAAATACATATCCAAAATGCTCTCCGGATTTTGACGGAATTGCGGACTTGCCTGAACCATTACTTTATACATTTGGGCGAAACGGATAAAATTGGTCGCATAAAAAGAACCTAACATCGTTTGTAAAGTGCTCATAGCATTATCAACCGAAATTCCTTTTTTAGCCGCTAAATCGTAATCAATATGAATTAAATATTGTGGGAAAGTAGCATCAAAGCTCGAAAATGAATTCTGAATTTCTGGCGAAGCATTTAATTCTTTAATAAACTCTTTCGTTACTTTATCAGTATTGGTAATACTTCCTCCAGATTTATCTAACAAACGAAGTTCAAAACCACTCGTGTTACCAAAACCTGGAACGGTTGGCGGTGCAAAAATCTCGATTTGTGCGTCGGTAATGTTTTTTGTTTTTTCTGTAAGTTCTGCCATGAATTCCGTAACCGAAATATCGCGTTCGCTCCAGTCTTTTAAATTGATCATTCCCATTCCGTACGAAGCTCCGGCAATTTCAGTTACGATACTGTATCCTGCAAGAGTCGTTACGTTGTCAACACCTTGAATTCCTTTTGCAATTTTGGTCACTTCGTCCAACGCTTTTTCAGTACGTTCAACTGTTGCTCCCTGTGGTGTTGTAACACTTACGTAAACCATACCTTGATCTTCCGTTGGGATAAATCCCGATGCTAAGAATTTTGTCGTTCCCCAAGTTAAAATACAAAACAGCACTAGTAAACCAACTGTAACCGTGTTACGATCAGCAAATTTTACTAATACTTTGATGTATTTTGAAGTAATAGTATCAAACCAATGATTAAATCTGTGGAAGAAACGATCTAAAAGCGATTTTTTCTCTTTATTCGGGTCGTGCGCTTTCAACATAATCGCACAAAGGGCAGGAGTAAGCGTAAGGGCGTTAATACCCGAAATCACAATACTAATTGCCATTGTTAATGAGAACTGTCGGTAAAAAACCCCAACTGGACCGCTTAAGAAAGCAACCGGAATAAATACGGCAGCCATTACAATGGTAATTGCAATAACGGCACCCGTAATTTCTTTCATGGCGCTGATTGTAGCATCCATTGGCGACATATGTTCTTCGGAAATTTTTACGTGAACGGCTTCGACAACAACAATCGCGTTATCGACCACAATTCCGATAGAAAGTACTAAAGCGAAAAGCGTCAATAAGTTGATCGAGAATCCCATCATTGACATAAAGGTAAACGAACCAATAAGTGCGACAGGAACTGCTAATACCGGAATTAAGGTCGATCTCCAATCTTGAAGAAAAAGGAAAACGACAAATGCCACTAAAATAAAGGCTTCAACCAAAGTTCTTAATACTTCATGAATCGAAGCATCAAGAAAACGAGATACGTCATACGCAATGTTGAATTCCATTCCGGGAGGAAAAGAAGAGCCTTTTAATTCCTTCATTTTTTCTTTTACGCTGGCAATTACTTCTGAAGCGTTTGAGCCCGGACGCTGTTTCAACATAATCGATGCAGAAGGTTTTCCGTCGGTTTTAGAAACCATTCCGTAACTCATGGCACCAAATTCAATTTTAGAAATGTCTTTTAATCTTAAAATTGTTCCGTCTGGATTGGCTCTTAATGGAATTTCTTCGTATTGTTTTGGTTCAAAGAACTTTCCGCCATATTTAATTACATATTGTAATTGATTGTTCATTTGTCCAGAACCTTCACCTACTTTACCAGGTGCGGCAGAAATATTTTGTTTTTGAAGTGAAGCAATTACTTCATTTGCCGAAATATTATACGAAAGCATTTTTTCTGGATCTAGCCAAACACGCATTGAATATTCTTTTTGTCCCATGATTTCGGCACGACCGACACCATCAATACGTTTTAATTCCTGAAGAATATTAATATCTGTAAAGTTGAAGATAAACTGCTCATCTTGAGTTTTGTCCGTACTTGTAATGTTCAAATACATCAACATACTGTTTACTTCTTTTTCAGTCGTAACTCCCGCACGAATAACCTCTTCTGGAAGTTCATCCAGAATCGTGGTAACCCTGTTTTGCACGTTTACGGCAGCCAAATCGGGATCGGTTCCTACTTCAAAGAAAACCTGAATTAAAGTCAAACCATCATTAGAAGTTACGGTCGACATATACGTCATTCCGGGAACTCCATTTATAGCTCTTTCTAACGGAAGGGCGACCGCATTGGCCGAAACCTCTGCATTTGCTCCTGTATATTTTGCTGTAACGGTTACAGACGGTGGTACAATATCTGGGAATTGGGTAATAGGGAGCTGAAACAACGCCAGCAATCCCAGAAGGACTATCATAACCGAGATGATTAATGACAATATTTTCCTTCTGATAAATAACTCTATCATTTTAAATTTTTTAGATAAATAATTAAATAATTGTTTTACAGGTTTATAACCAACATTTATTTCATGTTGATTTTATCACCATCTCTTAACGATTGTGTGCCTTCTTGCACAATCAGGTCATCATTTTTTAGACCTTCATTCAAGATATAAACATCATCAAGAGTGGTTTCGACTGTAACATTCGTCATTTTAACTACTCCATCCTTGTTCACGCGGAAAACGTATTGTTTGTCCTGAATAGAAAAAACAGCTTTCTGCGGAATTAAAATTGCATTGGTTTTTGGTTCTGAAATAATCAATTTTCCAGAAGTTCCGTGTTTGATAAATCCTTGTGGATTGTGGAATTTTGCTTTGTATTGAATAGAACCCGTTTGTCTGTCGATTTCTCCGTCAGCGGTTCTTAATTCTCCTTTTTGATCGTAAACTTGTCCGTTTGGCAATACCAATTTAATATCGCCTTGCGTGTTTAAGGTTTTGTCTTCCATCATCTGGAAATAAGTGTTCTCAGGAATGGAGAAATAAGCGTAAACATCGTCTAATTGAGAAACTGTTGTCAATAATGAACCATTTTCAACTAAACTTCCTTCTTTAAACGGAATACGATCAATCGTTCCGTCAAATGGTGCGCGGATTGTGGTAAAACTAATCTGTTGGTCGATTGCTTTTTTCTCTGCAACTGCGTGAGCTACTTTCGCGGAAGCGGCTTCATATTTTGCTTTCGATAATTCTAATTCTTTATCTGCAATTACTTTTTTATTAAAAAGCGTTTGAGCTTGTTCCAGTTCAACAGTTGCGATTCTTAAATCGGCTTTTGAACTTTTGTAAACGGCTTCTGCTTTTAGAAGCTGAATCTGAAGTTCAACATCGCTTATTTTGAAAAGGATTTGTCCTTTTTTTACTTTTTGTCCTTCGCTAACGTAAACTTTGTCTAATAGACCAGGAATACGAACGTGAATTTCTACGTTGTTTTTTGCATGTACATCGGCAACAAATTTGCTCGAAACTATGGTGTCTTTTAAGGTTACTTTATAAACCGGAACTGTTTTTATGTTTTTAGAATCCTTTTTTGACTTATCGCCACACGAGACTAAAATGAATAAAGCTAAGGTGCATAAAAGGAATGAATTTTTATAAGTATGGATCATTAGGTTTTAATTTTTGAATAAATAGATCTTCTCCCTTGTTGTTTAAATACAGGGAGTATAAATTTGGATTTTAAAAATAAAAAGGGTTTTCGGACACTTCTTTTTTTTGGAAGTACCGATTTAGAAAATGTTTTTATAGCAAGGTGTATTCATGTACCATAAGGCCATGAAAAATTACTTCAGAAATAACTCTGAAATTATAAAAACAACAAAATTTTGCAGTTTAGAAAAGTTGGTACAAATGCAAATAAGTATGCCTTTGGACCTGGTATATTGAAGCTATACCATATATTAAGCTTTTTTTATAAAGCTTGAAGTTTATTAAGTTGCTAAAATACGGAGCTTTGATTGTGCTTTGTTGCGAAATCGTGGCTCTTGATTTTATTTTCTTCTTGATAATGTAATGAACTTCTAGACTTTTTGAAGAAGAAAAATCAGAAGAGGAAAGTGAGTCGTCTGCGGCAACACTGTCCAAAGTGATACAATTAGAAAAAGGAATGGATTGCTGAACCGTTTCGGCGCCTCTAAAAAAAGAGAGCAACGAAAGCAAAACGATATATATGAACTTTACAGGTTTCATTTACAGCACAGCAGATTGATAAAGTTTTATTCCTTAAATCGAGGATTTATAATTGTTCAAAGTGCGCCAAATATACTAATTTGAAAAGTAAGGTTTCTTAATTTTTTTTTAAAACCAAACAGATTTAAATATTTAATAATAATTGTAGTTGGTTTTTATGAAAAAGAAAATAGCAGTTTTGATGTTTGGAAAATTAATAAAACAATGCTTTTCAGAATGATATAAAAAATAAATCTCCATCATTTCTAATGGAGCTTTTTAGTTTGAAGTTTACATTCCGGGCCAATATAAAAAATTGAATTTATGTCCGTCAGGATCTGTAAATCCGAAAGTGTAACCTTGCTGAAAATTTTCTGGTTCGGAGAATATTTTGGCACCAGCCTTTTGTACAATTTCATACCATTGGTCCACTTTTTCTCGACTTTCTGCAGACAGCGAAAAGATGATTTCATTTTCATTTTTAGAATCGGCGACTTTTCCTCTCATCGCATTGTCAAATCTTTTTGGTATAAAAAAATTGATTACAAAGTTGTTTTCTCCATAAATAAAACTGACCAATTCATCTGTTTCTTTCCCATTTTGCTTGAATCCTAGCTCCGAATAAAATTTTATCGTTTTTTGCAAATCATGTGAAACCAAGTTTGCCCATATCATTTTCGTTTCCATATGCTTTAGTTTTAGTTGTATAGTTCATAAACTAAGTTAAACAAATTAATGCTTTAATACTTTTAATGAAATTGTAAAGTTTTGCTTTAATTTTGTACGATTGCTGGAAGAGGCAGAAAATAAAGTAAAAGTGAAAAAAGAAGCAACAAGCTGGAAAATTTGTGAGGCATGCGAAGGACGTGGAAAAAAAAGCCAACGACTTAGTAAAAAAGTACGGCTTCAATACCAATTCGAATTAGAACAATTTGAAAAATCGAATGGAGAAGGAAATGCTCCTGTTCGTCCAAAACCCCACAAAATTGTGTGTTCGACTTGCAACGGAACTGGAATAATTCCGTCTGCTGTTTTTCCTTTAACGGATGATGAAAAATATCCTCATGTGGGTATTATCGGTGGCGGAATTGGTGGCGTTGCTTTGGCTGTAGCTTGTCTTCATCGTGGTATTCCATTCACGTTGTATGAACGCGACAATAATTTCGAGGCGCGTTCGCAAGGTTACGGACTTACGTTACAGCAGGCCAGCAAAGCAATCTCGGGATTAGGAATTTTAGATTTGAAAGATGGGGTTGTTTCGACTAGACATTTGGTTCATACGACTGATGGAAAAGTAATTGGCGAGTGGGGCGTTAGAAAATGGATTCCGGCTGAAGTGAAAACATTTAAAAAACGTTCCAATATTCATATTGCACGCCAATCGCTCCGTTTGGCATTGCTTGAACAATTGGGTAAAAATGAAAATATAAAATGGGGACATCAATTAATAGATTTTCAACAAAACGATGATCAAAGTTTTACACTTAATTTTTCTGTAAATAAAGAAATCAAAAGTGCAAAAGCTAATATCGTAGTGGGAGCTGATGGTATTCGAAGTTCAGTTCGGAAATTATGGCTTGGTGAAGATGTTGCTCCTTTGCGATATTTGGATTGTATCGTGATATTAGGAATTTGCCCTTTGAGTGCGCTAGAAGGAGTTGACAATTCGTTATTGGATTCAGCAACTGTTTTTCAAACTGCAAATGGAAATGAGCGAATTTACATTATGCCCTATAAAGCAGATTCTGTAATGTGGCAATTGAGTTTCCCAATGCCAGAAAATGAAGCTAAAGATTTAAGTGCAAAAGGAACTCAAGCTTTAAAAGAAGAAGCAATCAAAAGAACCCAATGGCACGAACCGATTCCGCAGATTTTACAAGCAACTCAAGAAGCTCAGATTTCCGGTTATCCCGTTTACGATCGCGAATTGCTGAATGCCGAGATATTAAATAAAGGAGGAAATGTTACATTGATTGGCGATGCGGCACACCCAATGAGTCCGTTTAAAGGACAAGGTGCCAATCAGGCTTTGTTGGATGCGCTTTCGCTTGCAAGAGCTATTACCAAAGGTTGCAAATCACTATCGCATAGGAAAAAAGTAGGATTACGAGAAAGTGTCTTAAATGATTTTGAAGCCGAAATGCTAAAACGCAGTGCTGTAAAAGTGAAAGATTCTGCAGCCGCCGCGCAATTTTTGCACTCTGATGTTGTGCTTCGAGAAGGAGATAAGCCTAGAGGCAGTTGTTTAGAGTAATGTTTTTTATACTTGTACTCTATTTCTTTAATTGTTAGTTTTGAGTAAACCAAGAAACCAAACAATTAAGATGAAACATTTGAAATATTTGCTTTTTATTTTTTTTGCATTAATTGCTTTTAATTTAAAAGCACAAAATGTCACAGAACTAACCTGGACAGGAACTTTAAACGATAAAATACCAATTTCTTTGTCGTATTCTATTTCAGATGGAGTTATAACAGGTGAAATCATATATCTCAATACAAAAAATAAAACGCCAATCAAAGTTATTGGAACTGTTGAAGATGACAAAAGCTACCGAATTTTAGAGTTTGAAAAAGACGGAAATATTTCGGGAATCATAACTGGAAAACCAACAGAAACTGTGTTTATTGGTGATTGGTTTTCACCAAAATCAAGAAAATCATTAAGTCTGAATTTGACAAATCCGAAGAAACAGCAAAAAAAGATTTCTCGAAATACAGTTATAACGAATGCAAGTTATCATTATGGTTATAGCGAAAAAGGTTCACAAGGAGATTTTGAAATTGAAAAACTGAAAAATAATAAATACCAATTCAGAATTATATCTGTAACAAGTGACCCAGCTCGAAACATTGCTAATATTGACGACACTGAAGTAAACATCTCAGGAAATAGTTTTGTCTACAACCTTCCTGATGAAAAAACGTGTCAGTTTAAAGTAACTTTCTATTCAGATTTTCTAGTTGTAAAATATACAAAAGGGGATTTTCAAGGGCAATTTGGACACAACGCCACTATTGAAGGGATTTATTTGAAAATAAAATAAGAAATAATCGGCGGACTTATTGAGTCAAAGTCAAAATAATCAGTATATTTGAAACAGTAAAGTATAGAGTATAGTCTATGCTTTGCTGTTTTTTTATATAAAAAATAATGTTATGCTTATAAACGAATTATCAAAGAAAACAGGCCTGTCAATCCATACAATTAGGTATTATGAAAATTTAGGAATGATCAAAGGATTGGCTAATGAAGAAGTGAAATCTAATAATTATAAATATTACGATGGCAATACTATTGAGCGTTTAGAAATTATCATGGAAGCAAGGGAAGTTGGTTTTACCTTGGCGGAAATAAAAAAAATATTGACCACTTGGTTTGAAGGTACGGATTCGAAACCAGAAACACTTGAGCTTTTTCAAGCCAAAATAAAAGAGATTGATGATAAAATGAAATACTTCAAACAAACCAAAAAGCTTCTTGAAAAAGTTTGCGAGAAATTACAGAGTAATGATTGATGGTGATTTTAAAAAGAAATAAATTATATGAAAAGCTTGGTGATACTATTTTTACTTCTTAATAGTTTATGTTTATTTGCTCAAAATGGACACGAAAAACCTAAATTATTAAAATCTGAAAGTATAAAAATTGACAGTATAGAAGTTCAGATTTCCATTTATGAATGGGACACATTTGTAACAGAAAGTTATTTTGAAAAAAGTAAAAGTAAATTGAGTATTGCTTATACTAAATTTGGTAAATCATCTTATAGGATTTCAACAAGAGAAAACAGTTCAATGCCTGAGGATTTTTGGCGTACGAATGAATTCAATTTTGAGAATGGAAAAATTTCAAATGGAAAAGAACGATTTTGTTTTAGTGGAAAAATGAATGGAATATTTGGAAAAACGGATGAAGAATACAGGAGGTATTTTAATAAGGCTTTAAATTCTGAGTTCGTTAAAAAATATGTGATAGAATTGTTTTTGAAAATTAAGAGCTACTAGGGACAAATCCATCGCCGAGAGGAGGGTTCAGACCCTGAAGCCAAAAAAGACAAAAAAAAACTCCTTAATTTCTTAAGGAGTTTTTTTGTGGGCGATGAGGGGTTCGAACCCCCGACCCCCTCGGTGTAAACGAGGTGCTCTGAACCAGCTGAGCTAATCGCCCTATTTTATTAGGTCGCTATCATTTTGTGATTGCGAGTGCAAATATACGTTTGTTTTTGAGTTCTGCAAAGAATTTTTAACTTTTGTGAATTTTTAAATATTCTTGTCAGTCTTCTTATTTAAAAGAAAAACTCCTTAATTTCTTAAGGAGTCTTTTGTGGGCGATGAGGGGTTCGAACCCCCGACCCCCTCGGTGTAAACGAGGTGCTCTGAACCAGCTGAGCTAATCGCCCTATTTTACTAGGTTGCTATCATTTCGTGATTGCGAGGGCAAATGTACGCTAGTTTTTCAGTTCTGCAAAGAAAACACACTAAAAATTTAAACTTTTTTTAATGTGTTTTCTATCTTGCTGATGTAGAAAATGTTATAAACGTAAATTTTTTAGGTGTTTTTTACTTTGAAAGCGTCGGAACGTTTCTATAGATGTAATCGCTGTGTTTTCCGGTAAAAGATTTCTCCAATTCATCAAAAAAAGCGTCGGCATCTTTTTCATTTGGCCAGGTCGATTTGATAAGTTCATCTATTTTTTCGCTGGATTTTTCCATGTCGGCTAGAGAATCGTAGAAAAAGGCTTCCATAAAATCAGTGCTATTGGAACCCCATGAATGTCGGAACGGATAATACGCTTTTATATACGGATCTTTAAAAGTGATTTTTTCATTAAACTCCTTAACATTTTGTCCTTTTCCTTTTCCGCTCATTTCTGATTTTCGGATATAGATAATCATTGGTTTTTTAGTAACATCCTTATACGCTTTCTCTCCAATAGAAGTAATGCTCTGATAAATTTCATCGGAATGTTTTTGAGTGTAAAAAGCATCATATTTTTCAAAAAATGCTTTTCTGGCCTTTTCATCCGGCCAAGCTTTTTTGGCAAGTTCATCACTAATGGCATTCGCTTTTTCGATGTCTTCCCAATTTTTGTAAACACTGACCAAAACGACTTCGGTGTTGTCATCCGTGTAATAATGGGTTAAAAGTTCTGAACCGATAATGAGATCATTTTTGCTGATAACTTTGTCAAAGTATTCCTGTTCAGTGGCTTTCCAGTCTTTCGCTTTTCCGTCCAGGTTGCGATGTAGTGTAGTCATGGTAATAAAGACTGGTTTTTCTTTTTCTGGAGCTTTGTCTTGTGCGTACGTGGTTACGCACCATAAGGTCATCCATAGGACGAGCCCTACAAGTGTAGTTTTTGTTTTCATGATTTGAATTTGTTTGGTTATTAAAAAAACTAAACAAATTTAATTCATTAAAAATCAAGTGATTATAAATTTTAAATAAAGTTTTCCTTCCAGATTTGGCCTGAAATTTAAATCGCTGTATTTAAAGGGAGTTCGGCGACTACAAACGTACTTCCACCTGCATAAATGAAATCATTTTTTGTAGCGTTTTTCTTTGCATCTAGAAAAGCTTTTTCAACCGAATCGTATTTTTCTCCAAATAAATCATACTTCTTTGCTGTATCTTGCAGAATTTCAGTGCTTAATCCCCTTGAAGAATCGGGTCTGCAGAAATAATATTTAGCTTCTTTAGGAAAGAGGGGTAAAATTGAATCTAGGTCTTTGTCGTTTACAACGCCCAAAACAATATGTAGATTTTCAAAAGTCTCTTTTTGAAGTTGCTTCATCACAACAGCCAAACCATGTTTATTGTGCGCCGTGTCGCAAATGATTTTTGGGTTTTCGCCAAGTTGTTGCCATCTGCCTTGTAATCCCGTATTTTTTACAACATTTAATAAACCTTCTTTTAATTGTTCGGTTGAAATTTTAAAATCGGTTTCATTGTTTAAAATTGAAATCGTCTGCTGAACCGTTTTTTTATTATGAAATTGATAATCTCCAATTAAATCCGATAAATAAATCTGATCAATTAAATCCGAAGCAAAATATATCGGTGCATTGTTTTGTTCGGCTTTCGCCAAAAATACAGGTTGCGTTTCATCCGTATATTCGCCAATGACAACGGGAACATTTGGTTTTATGATTCCGGCTTTTTCGCCTGCGATAGCTTCTAAAGTATTTCCTAAAAACTGTGTATGATCTAAACCAATATTCGTAATTACCGAAACTAGAGGCGTAATAATATTAGTAGCGTCTAATCTTCCGCCCAGACCAACTTCGATAATCGCAATGTCAACTTTTTCAGTTGCAAAATAATCAAAAGCCAAACCAACAGACATTTCGAAGAAGCTCATATCATTGGCTTCAAAAAAACTTTTGTGTTTGCTGATGAATTCAATTACAAAATCTTCTGTAATTTCTTCGCCGTTAATTCGGATTCTTTCTCTGAAATCTTTCAAATGCGGTGAAGTGTACAATCCTACTTTATATCCAGCTTCATGCAAAACAGATGCGAGCATGTGTGAAGTCGAACCTTTTCCGTTTGTTCCTGCAACATGAATGCATTTTAAATGATCCTGCGGATTACCAAGATGCGCTGCCAGTATTTTGATATTGGTTAAATCTTCTTTATAAGCTGAAGCGCCCTGCATTTGGTACATTGGAAGCTGATTAAACATCCAATTTGTAGTCTCTTGATAGTTCATTTATTTTGGATAAAATGGTTGCCGATTGAAATAAATTTCGATTTTTGTAGTTTAATATTACAGCGAAAATTATCTTTAGTGCAAATTTCAAATAATTTTTAGAATTAATCATAAAAACCAGAATTAAAATATGTTTAGCTTCATTCAATTACAAACAGATACAATCGCAAACGCAGCATCTAACGTAGTTATCGAAAAAATTGCTCCAAATAACGAAATCTCAGTTTTAGACTTTATCTTTAAAGGAGGTGTCTTCCTTATTCCAATCGCTATCTTATTGTTTTATACTATATATGTTATTTTTGAACGTTATCTCTATATCAGTAGAGCTTCTCAAATTGATAGCAGATTAATGCAAGATGTTGGTGATAAATTGCATTCTGGAAATATTGAATTAGCGAGAGCTATAGTTGAACGAAATAATACCGCAGTTGGAAATATTCTGAAAGAGGGCGTTATGGTAATTGGAAGACCAATTGCTGAAATTGAATCAAATATGGATCGTGCGGCAGATATTGAAATTGGAGAAATGGAAAGGCATTTAGGTCATCTTGGACTTATTGCCGGTATCGCTCCAACGCTTGGTTTCATTGGAACAATTTCTGGGGTTATCAAGATTTTCTACAGCATTTCGGTTACAGAAAATATCAGTATCGGAAATATTTCTGGAGGTTTATATGAGAAAATGATCAGTTCAGGATCAGGGTTAATTGTGGGTATTATTGCTTATAGCGCATACCACTTGTTGAACGGAAAAATTGATAATTTCGCCTTAAAGGTTCAGAAACAGATTTTAGAATTTGTAAACATAATTCAAAGAGCATAAGGTATGTCAATCAAAAGAAAAAGAAGATTTCATGCTGAGGTGGCGACTTCGTCATTAAGTGACATTATGTTTTTCCTGTTGTTGTTTTTTCTTATTATTTCAACACTCGCAAATCCAAATGTCATAAAAATGACTTTACCGAAAGCTAAAGCAAACGAAAAAACGAATAAGCAATTAATCAGTTTGTCGGTTACTGAAGACAAAAAATTCTATATTGACAAAGAACCAGTTGAGTTTGAAAATCTTGAAGCTAGTTTAATGTCAAAAATTGGAACAGATAAAGAACAAACCGTTGTAGTAAGAATTCCATTTAATCTGCAAGTACAAGATTTAGTTGATGTTTTGCAAATAGGAGTGAAGAACAATTTGAAGTTTGTAATTGCAACAAGTCCGAAGTAAAATTATCATTAGGGCGTGACCCCAATAAATAAAATGGGCCAATCAGCATAACGTTGATTCGCCCATTTTTTTATTGCGGTCGGGCTATTCGGGCTACTGCGGTAGCTTCCTTCTATCCCTCACGCAAACATACGTTCTCCAAGTCATTTTGAGGAACCAAGCAATTAGACGACAATTTTTAGCACAAACTAGAAGAAAAAAGGCTTTCAGATTTCTGAAAGCCTTTTTTGTATTGATATTTTATGGTTTTAATTCAAACTAAAATTATAAATAATTTTGCCAACTTGCTTAACAGGAGCATCACTGTCCGATTCCCATTTCGTGTTCATCGCAGCAATTCTTGCCTGGTCTAATAAACAACTTGCTGTATTTGTTGTTCCTTTAATTCCGGCAGTTGCACTAATTGTTTTTCCGTTTTGGTCAACTGTGACTTCAACGACTACTTTTCCTTCTTCATTACAATTGTATTTAGGAGCAGGCTTAGATAATGCTTTTCTGTTTCCTAAAGAATATCCAGGTCCGCCACCAGAACCACTGCCGCTTCCAGCTCCATAACCACTTCCAGTTCCAATGCCGTTTCCGGTTCCTTTACCACCTCCAGTTCCTCCGCCAGAACCGCCACTTCCGTAATAGCCTTTAGAGTTTAGATCTCCTCCAGGTTTTCCTTTATTTCCGGCCACTTTATCATCACCATCTCCGCCTTTGTTTGAACCTTTCAAGATACTAGACAAAGCATCGTTTGTGGAGTTCGAAACTTTTGGTTTTTCAGGAACAGGTTTTTGTACCGGTTTTTCTACAGGAACGGGCTTTTTTGGCTTTTCTTTTGTTGGAATAACTACGTCATTATCTGCAGTTGTGTTTTCTTGTGAAATTATAGCTTCTTCTTCAGTAGTTGCTTTTGCGGGTGCTTGCTTTACATTGTTTTTTACTTCTAGAACTTCGCTTTTATAATTTGCCCCAGAACCTAAATCGCTGTCGCCAAAGTTCACAGTTACGCCACCACCGCCACCGCCACCATCAGCAAGTGCAACGTTGTTTTCAGGATTATAGGGAGGCCAAAAACGGATGAAAAACAATAATAAAATTATCATACCACATATTATACTTGTCATTATAAGCGATTTCTTTTTATCAGAAAGCGAAGATTTTAAAATAAAACCGAAAAGCAATCCAAAAAAAAGGAATGTAAGACGTCTTATATTTCTTGATGTGATACTCATTTATTCGTGCAATTTATTATTTCTTTTAAAAACGTTTAAAAGTAGTAAAAATTGTTTAGAACGAAAGAACAGGATGCAATTTAACCGCAAAGTCCTGTGGTGAAATTAACCACAAAGTTCGCAAAGGTTTTCGCAAAGAAGCGCAAAGTTTTTTTGAGTAAATCTTTAGATTAAAAGTTTACAAAGCTTCGTCAACACAAAGCTTTGCGAACTTAATATTTAGTTCCTGTTTACGTTCCGACTTAATAAACTTAGCGTCCTTTGTGGTAAAAAAACATTTGCGGTAAAAAAAAATGAGCCAAAGAATATTTGACTCATTTAGAAGCGAGTGTTTTATAATTATACCAACTGTTTCAAAGCAATTTCAAAAGCAGTCGCACTAATATTTGTTTTTGAAGCACTTAAAGCATGTGCTTTTACAATAGCATTTTTTATAATTTCGGAAGTATCATTAAAAATAGCCTCATCCGTCATTTGAACTTTTTTCTCCATGAAATAAGCAAAAACTCTTGCCATTCCGCAGTTTGAAATGAAATCCGGAATCAAACTAACTTTGCTGTCAACTTCTTCCATAATCGATCCGAAGAAAATTTCTTTATCGGCAAAAGGAACGTTTGCGCCACATGAAATTACCTCTAATCCGTTTGCAATCAAATTATCAATCTGTGCTTGAGTAACCAATCTAGAAGCTGCGCAAGGTGTGAAAATTTCAGCACCTATCGTCCAGATTTTAGAATTGATTTCTTCAAACGGAATCATATTTTCGGCAACTAATTTGTTTCCGTCTTTATTTAAAAACAACGTTCTGATTTCTTCAAAAGAAAAACCTTCTTCTTTAATCAATCCGCCATCACGGTCAATAATTCCGATTACTTTTGCACCCATTTCGGCTAAATAAAAAGCAGCAGCAGATCCTACGTTTCCAAAACCTTGAACAATTGCTTTTTTACCTTTAATTTCTCCGCCATAAATAGAGTAGAAATGACGAACCGCTTCAGCAACGCCATAACCAGTAATCATATCAGCAACGGTATATTTTCTTGTTACGTCAGGAGAGAATTTTGGATTTTCAATCACTTTGAGAACACCTTGACGCAATTGGCCAATTCTGTTGATTTTATCTGCTTCTGTCGGTTTGAAATGTCCGTTGAAAACACCTTCTTGCGGATGCCAAACGCCACATTCTTCAGTCATTGGAATCACTTCGTGAATCTCATCAACATTCAAATCACCACCAGTTCCATAATAACTTTTCAATAAAGGCGAAACGGCTTTGTACCAACGTTGTAAAACGCCTTTTTTGCGTGGATCATTTGGGTCAAAATTAATTCCAGATTTAGCGCCTCCAATTGCAGGGCCAGAAACTGAAAATTTAACTTCCATTGTTTTTGCCAATGATAAAACTTCGTTCATATCCAAGCCTTTTCTCATTCTTGTTCCGCCTCCTGCAGCTCCTCCGCGCAGCGAATTAATAACTGTCCATCCTTCAGCTTCAGTTTCAGAGTCTTTCCAGTTAAAAACAATTTCAGGTTCCTTATTTTCAAATTGCTGTAATAAATCTTTCATTTTGTTGAGATATGTTTATTTTGCGTAAAAGTATAAAATAGAATAATGCGAATAATGTATTTTATGCCAAATTTAATGAAAGAAAAAAAAGAAAGCCGAAAACGATAAGGTTTTCGGCTTTCGGAATTCGAATATTTTTAAGAAATTCTAAATTATATTCCTAATAAGTGTTTTTTCAAAGTCTCATCAACTGGTTTGTCTGAAAGCCAGATTCCGAATAAAGCCTGTTTGAAATCAAATCCTTGGATTTTTCCTTTTGGAACATCATTTTTAATTACGTTAACCGTTTGATCCAACGGATTGTAAAATAAAATGAAAACATCTTTTTCTGTAATGGCGTCGCTTAGGAATGTTTTGAACTGCTCAATTCTTGGACGCAAAGCTTCAAGATTGCTTCCAGCAGATTTTTCAAAACCTGTATTCATCGCTTTTGTCAATTTGTTTGACGAAACCATAGATGAGGTAATTTCAATTCTGATCGCCATTTCAGTATCACTGTCGATAATGAATTTTGGGTCTTGGCTTAATTGAGACAAATAAAGTGCCTGAACATAAACTTCCAACCACATTTTTGATCTTCCGCCGGCACCATTTAACTGCATCGTTTTGCTTTGTACTTCAATTTTTCTTGGAACCGTCACGCCGTTTACATCTAGTTGAGCTTGGGCAGAAACAGTAGAAAATTGTACACTAAAAAGGAATACAAATAATAGTAAAATCTTTTTCATACTTCTATCAATAATTTTTGTTTTTTGGCAAAAATACTTTTAATTTCTAAATTTTGCTCTCTAAAAATACATGTTTTTTATGAAAGCATAGTATTTTTTTTAAATGTATTTATTTCATAATCAAATTAGTAAGACTTGCTTTACGTACATATACGCGCTTTTAAACCGGTTGCGCTTTTTTGGAGGAAAAAATCACTAAATTTTTTTAGTAATGCCATTTTTATGCGCAATTATATTCTTAAATTTTAAAGAAAATGTTGCAGTATTGATGTTAGTCGATTGAAATTTCAGAATAATTACGAAAACGTTATCGTAATTATTGCTGATCTATTAATTTTATATGCACGCATTGTTAATTCGACTTTTAAAAATTATCTTTGAAAGCCTTTTTTGAGGTAAGAACAAATAAAAAAACACAAAAAACAAACTATCTCCACCAACGATTTTTTTCGATTGTGGTTTTAAAAAACAATAAACTAACAAGACTATGGATTTTAATCTTACCGAAGAGCATTTGATGATTCAGCAAGCTGCAAGAGATTTTGCTCAAAATGAATTGCTGCCTGGTGTTATCGAACGCGACGAAAAACAAATTTTTCCGACAGAACAAATTAAAAAAATGGGCCAACTAGGCTTTATGGGAATGATGGTTGATCCGAAATACGGAGGAAGCGGACTTGATGCAATTTCATATGTGATTGCTATGGAAGAGATTTCTAAAGTTGATGCATCAGCTTCTGTGGTGATGTCTGTTAACAATTCATTAGTTTGCTGGGGATTGCAAGAATTTGGAACTGAAGAACAAAAACAAAAATATTTGCCAGGTTTGGCTTCGGGAGAAATTCACGGAGCATTCTGCTTAAGCGAGCCAGAAGCAGGAAGTGATGCAACTTCTCAAAAAACAACTGCGGTTGACATGGGAGATCACTATTTGGTAAACGGAACAAAAAACTGGATTACGAATGGAAATACAGCTTCGGTATATTTAGTTATTGCTCAAACACATCCTGAATTGAAACATAAAGGAATCAATGCTTTGATCATGACGAAAGATATGCCAGGTTTTTCTATTGGTCCAAAAGAACAAAAAATGGGAATTCGTGGTTCTGATACACATTCTTTAATGTTTAGTGATGTAAAAGTTCCGAAAGAAAATAGAATTGGAGAAGATGGCTTCGGATTCAAATTTGCTATGAAGACTTTGGCAGGAGGTAGAATCGGAATTGCTTCTCAAGCGTTAGGAATTGCTTCTGGAGCTTATGAATTGGCTTTGAAATATTCTAAAGAAAGAAAAGCATTCGGAACGGAAATCTGCAATCATCAAGCAATCGCTTTCAAATTGGCAGATATGGCTGTAAATATCGAAGCGGCTCGTCATTTGTGTATGAAAGCGGCTTGGGATAAAGATCAGCATAAAAACTACGATGTGAGTGGTGCGATGGCAAAATTGTTTGCTTCACAAGTTGCAATGGATACAGCTGTCGAAGCAGTCCAAATTCACGGTGGAAACGGATATGTGAAAGAATATCATGTGGAGCGTATGATGCGTGATGCAAAAATCACTCAGATTTACGAAGGAACTTCAGAGATTCAGAAAATTGTAATTTCAAGATCGGTTATTGCAGGATAAATTTAGATTTTCATCCAAATAAATATAGAAACCCTTTCAGCTTTTTGAGCTTCGAAAGGGTTTTTTGATTTTTTTTTGTTACTTTTCAGCATCTTACTGTTAAAAAAGCGATTGCCTTTTATTTAATAAAATGATTTTCTTTATGAAAAAGCTTTACTTTCTTTTTGTTCCGTTGGCTTTATTGAGCTGTAAATCGAGTCCTTCTTCAGTAAATGAAACTGCTGAAACTTCAAGTCCGAAAAAAATAGAAATTAATTATAAAGTCAGTGAATCTGAAGTTTCAGATTTTTTGAAATATCTTTCTTCGGATGAATTGGAAGGACGTGAAACGGGGACAAAAGGAATTGAAAAAGCAGCTGTTTTTCTGGAAGATTTCTTGAAGAAGAATAATATCAAACCATATTTTGCTTCTTATCGTGATACATTGACTAACTTTAAATCGCCCGCCTATAATATTGTTGGAGTTCTTGAAGGAACAGATCCTGTTTTGAAAAAAGAATTTGTGGTTTTGAGCGCGCATTACGATCATATTGGAATAGAGAAAAAAAAGCAAGCCGATGTTATTAATAATGGTGCCAATGATGATGCATCGGGCGTAACTGCTGTTGCTCAAATGGCGAAATATTTTGCGACAACAAAATCGAATAAACGCAGTATTTTGGTTGTGTTTTTTGCTGGAGAAGAAAAAGGTTTGTTAGGATCTAAAAGTTTAGTTCCGAAATTAAAAAAGAGAGATTTTAATTTGTACACACAGTTGAACATTGAAATGATTGGCGTGCCGATGAAACGAGATTTTTTGGCTTATGTTACAGGTTTTGATAAATCAAATATGGCGCAGAAAATCAATGAGTACACAGGAAAAAACACTATTGGATTTTTGCCAAAAGAAGCAGAATACAAATTGTTTTACCGATCTGACAATTATTCTTTTTTTGAAGGCTTTGGAAAACCTTGCCAATCGATAAGTACTTTTGACTTTGAGAATTTTGAATTTTATCACCATGTTTCAGATGAATTTAAGGTAATGGATATTCCGCATATTACTGCGTTTGTTCAAGAATTATTACCAGCAGTAACTCAGATCACGATTACTCCAACAGAGGAAATTACAATGAATTAATAACATGTCTTTTTGTTGGTTTTGCTTATTTTTGTGGCATGAAAAATATTATCGTTACAGGAACTAGCCGAGGAATTGGTTATGAATTAGCATTGCAGTTTGCAAATGCCGGACATCAAGTTTTGGCAATTTCCAGAAAAATTCCGCAATCTTTATTAGAACATCAAAATTTGACTTGCCTTTCAATTGATTTGGCAGATGAAAGTGCTTTGAGCGAAGTAGATCATTTTCTTTCTTCAACTTGGAAAAAAGTAGATGCAGTGGTGCATAATGCAGGAGCTTTAATTTGGAAACCTTTTGCAGAAACCACGCAAGCCGATTTTGAAAATATTTATAAAGTGAATGTTTTTGCAGTTGCAAATCTTACGAGAATTTGTCTGCCGTATTTGGAAAAAGGAAGTCATGTCGTGACAATCAGTTCTATTGGCGGTGTTCGCGGAAGCTTGAAATTTGCAGGTTTGGCAGCTTATAGTTCTAGTAAAGGAGCTGTAATCACTTTGACTGAATTATTGGCTGAAGAATACAAAGAAAAAGGAATTTCATTTAATGTTTTGGCTTTGGGTTCGGTTCAAACAGAAATGCTGAATGAAGCTTTCCCAGGTTATCAAGCACCAATTTCGGCAGAAGGAATGGCAACTTATATTTATGATTTTACGCTTAACGGAAATAAATATTTTAATGGGAAGGTTTTAGAGGTTTCTTCTACTAATCCATAGATAAATTCCAATATTAAAATTCCAAATTCCAATTGACTAAAAACTTATAACTCATAATTATTTTGAGCGAAACATTAGCTAAATATATCCCGGAACACGCTGTAAAGCCCGTTTTTGATTTGATTGTGTCCAATCAGGTGCACTTGAAAATCGTAAACGAGCGACAGACGCGTCACGGTGATTATAGACGTGGGCCAAGCGGAAAACATGAAATTACGGTAAATGCGAGTTTGAATAAGTACCGTTTTTTGATCACACTGATTCATGAAATTTCGCATTTGGTTGCATTCGAAAAATTTGGAAGAAACATAAAGCCACACGGAAATGAATGGAAATATACGTTTCAGCGCTTGATGGTTCCTTTTATTCGTCCAGAGATATTTCCAAGTCAGATTTTGCCATTATTGGCTCGACACTTTAAAAATCCTTCGGCGAGTAGTGATACAGATACCACTTTGTCATTAGCATTAAAACAATATGATGCAAATAGCGATAAGAATTATGTTTTTGAAATTCCATTCGGAAGCATTTTTAGAATAAAAAATGGCAAAGTATTTAAGAAACTTGCCGTTCGGACAAAACGCTTTGAATGCATTGAAATAAGTTCCGGAAAAACCTATCTTTTTAATCCGAATGCTGAAGTAGAGTTGATGGACTAGATTTTTTTAAATTCCAATATTTAAATTCCAAATTCCAATTAATTTGGAAAACGCAATAAAAAAATCCCAAATTCCAATTTTAAAAGTTGGGATTTGGGATTTGTCATAAGAAATTTAATATTAATTTCAAACACAGTTCGTTCTACATTTGTAGAATTGTGATATATTTGAAAAAATTAAAAGCAATTTATGACAAAAAAATTACTTAAAACATTTTTGATAGTACTTCTCACAAATGTTGCATTTGGACAAGAAGCAGAAGATTCGCAAAGCAAAGAAAATACAAATCCGATTATCTTTTTTGAAGGTTTTGGCGGCCCGTCAGTAGTTAAGAATCTAGGCGTTTCTGGCGGGGTTGAATTGAATTTTCAAACAGAAAGAAGCCTATTTACTTTTCGATACATTAATTCGGCAGGTTATCAAAGGAAAAGTGACGGTCCAGTTATAATTTTTCCCGCGATGTATAAGTCGGAAGATAATGTTGAGCTTGCCTTAATGTATGGAAGACGCTGGGTGAAGTACCACCATTCTTATAGTATTTCGGCGGGAATTAGCCGAAACAATATAGAATTGGAAAAACGTGATCTTGATGAAAATCGAACTGTATCAAGTGTTGGTTTTTATGGATTTCCTTTTGAAGCTAATTATAAAAGGTTTTATGCAAAAAAAAGATCTAATCTTATCTATAATGTGTTGATTCCGAGTGTTGGGTTTAAGATTTTTGGTGATATTGGGAGATATACTTTTGTTGGAGTAGGTGTTTCAGTAGGTTTTGGTTTATGCAAGCACTACTAGAAATCCCAATAAAAAAGAAAATCCAAATTCCATTTTATATTGGAATTTGGATTTTTTTTATTTTGGAATTTAAAAAGACTTAACCCTTCAAATAAGCTTCTCTTACTTTTTTAAATAAGTTCGAAGAATAAACAAACTTTACAACTGCCTCGTTGTCGGTTGTGAAGATTTCCTCTTTAGTTCCTTGCCAAGCTTTTAATCCTTTCTTTAGGAAAACAATATTTTCACCAATTTCCATCACAGAGTTCATATCGTGCGTATTAATTACGGTTGTGATATTGTATTCTTTTGTGATTTCTTGAATCAAGTTATCAATCAAAGTTGAGGTATTTGGGTCTAAACCAGAGTTGGGTTCGTCACAAAATAAATACTTCGGGTTGTTTACAATAGCACGAGCGATGGCAACACGCTTTTGCATTCCTCCAGAAATTTCAGAAGGTAATTTTTTATGCGCTTCAACTAAATTTACTCTTTCTAAAACAAAATCAACGCGTTCTTTGATTTGCGCTTTATTGCTATTGGTAAACATTCGTAATGGGAAAGCTACGTTTTCTTCGACAGTCATCGAGTCAAATAAAGCACTTCCCTGAAAAACCATTCCGATTTCAGTTCTTAATTCGCGTTTTTCATCTGGATTTAAATCAGAATAAACTCTGCCATCAAACTCAATTGTTCCTGAGTCAGGCGTATGAATTCCTAAAAGGGTTTTTAATAGAACCGTTTTTCCAGATCCACTTTGTCCAATAATCAAGTTGGTTTTTCCAGTTTCAAAAACGGTCGAAACACCTTTTAGAACTTTGCTGTCCCCAAATGATTTTACTACATTTTTTACTTCTATCATTATCCTAATAATAATTGAGTTAATATATAATTTAGAAGGATAATGGTAACAGATGTCCATACAAACGATGTTGTACTTGCTTTACCAACTTCTAATGCACCACCTTTCATGTAATAACCATGAAAAGACGGAATTGTTGCCAATAACATGGCAAAGATTAAAGTTTTTATGAATGCATAAGTAATATGAAAGGGAATAAAATCCTTTTGAGCTCCCATAATAAAATCTGCGCCAGTTGAAAATCCGCCATAAGCACAAGCAAGCCATCCTCCAAAAATTCCTAAAAACATGCTGATCCCAATTACAAAAGGATACATTAATAAAGCTATGATTTTTGGGAAAACAAGATAGTTTACAGAATTAACTCCCATAACTTCTAAAGCGTCAATTTGCTCTGTAACGCGCATGGTGCCAATACTTGAAGTAATAAATGATCCCATTTTTCCAGCCATAATTACCGAAATAAAAGTAGGAGCAAATTCTAAAACCACAGATTGACGTGTAGCAAAACCAATTAGGTATTTTGGAATTAAAGGGTTAGTTAAGTTTAATGCTGTTTGAATGGCAACAACTCCTCCGATGAAGAAGGATATAAAGCAGACAATACCAAGAGAGTCAATAATTAAGTCGTCGATTTCTTTGAAAATTAAATTTTTCATTACAGACCATTTAGTCTGTTTGTTGAAAATCTCTTTCAGCATTAAGAAATATTTTCCTATTTGGGATAAATAACGAATTAGCATCATAAGTTTTACAAATATTGGCTAAATTAAGGATTAGTTTACAGTTTACCGTTTTGGTGGGGAGTTTTTTAATTTTTTTTAAGATTAAAAAAGCTTTTGTTTCATTTTTTCAAAACGATATTTCCTGATAAATTTAGCTTGTTCGGGGTTTACTAATAAAGGAGTTTTGGCTTTTTTCGCTTTCCAAAACCCTCTGATATAATCTAAAAACAGAAATGGTTTTTTCTTCATCATCGCCAGTTTTGCCGAAGCAATTGCGGTAATCCAAAATCCATATCCTAATGTATAAAAAGCTTCGCCTTGTTTATAGCGAGCTGTCTTATTGTAATTTGCTCCTGTTGGTTTTAAATGTTTTACGTGTAAAGATTCGTCTGTAACGATTTTCCAATTGTAATATTTACAAAGTAATTCGTCAACGGTATCCCAGCCCATTGCAGGTCTTAAACCTCCAATTTGCTGAAAAGTTGCTGCACGATAGGCTTTCAAGGCACCACGAATATGATCTTTGTCGGTAAGATTTTCTAAAACCCATTCGCCATTTTTATCAATATAGCAGAATCCGCCAGCCATTCCAACTCTTGGGTCTGATTCGAAATGTTTGATTATGGTTTCGAAATAGTTTGGAGGAAAAATTAAATCGCCGTCGATTTTTACAATGATATCGTAGTTGGAATCTAAAGTTTCAAAACCTTTTTGAAAAGCCTGAATTACTTTGCTTCCCGGCATATGAATCGCATCTGAAGTTTTATTGACAACAGAGATGTACGGATTCTCTTTTGCAAATCCTAAAACAACTTCTTCAGTTTTATCAGTTGAATTGTCATTTACAACCACAATTTTTGATGGCAAAACAGTTTGAGTTACCAAAGATTGCAAAGTCAGACCAATAAGATCTTGCTCGTTGTGTGCGGGTATAACAATGTAATATTTCATAAATTTTAACTTTAAATCCCAAAAGGAAAAAGAAATTCCAATTTTTAAATTCCAAATTCCAATCAAACTGGGTTCAATTGGAATTTGGAATTTTATTTTTTGAGCTTTTCAAAGTTGGAATTTGGAATTTTTATTTCTTGGAATTTGCCTTTAGGCTCTTTCCGCTACAACAATATAATATCTTGGAGTGAAATATCTTAATAATGGTCTTAATCCAAACTTTTTTACCGGGTGTGTAAATTGCAAACGGTCTGTTATTTTCCAGCCCGTTTTTTCTAAAAGCCAATCCAATTGCCAGTCTTCAAATTCATGGTAATGTCTATCCCACATATCAGTTTTAGAACGATATGCTGGCGAAAACCATAAACGTAACGGAATTGAAATTAGTAATTTATCACATTTTACGTTTTGTAAAATTGTGTATGGATTTAATAAATGTTCGAAAATCTCAAATGCAGTAAAAACAGTATATTCTTCTGTTTGTAAAGCTGTATGATCGTTGTCTAAATCTTCACCTTTTGTATTTTTTACCGTATAACCATTTTCTTCCATTATTTTAGAAAACGGATTTGGAACTCCAAAATCAAAAATGGTTTCTGATGTGCTAACGTGCTTTTGTAAAAACTCTAAGGTAAGTTTGAATCTTTTATTCGGAAACGTTTTTTCGTACATAGTAATTGCGAACGAATTAATCTCTCGTTCTTGATTTTAATTAGGTCGCAAATATACTAAAAAAGTAATCAGTGTTCAGTTTTTAGTGTTCAGTTGCAACGCTAAGTTTTGGTGAAAAAATAAACCATATAAGTAATATAAGTTCAATTAAGTAAAAACTTAAAATATCTTATATTACTTATATGGTTTAATCAGTGTTCAGTTGTGGCGCTAAGTTTTAAAATGAATTTCTCGCAATCCCGATAGCTATCGGGCTCGAAGTCGCAAAGTTTTGGTAAAAAAAAATAAACGACATAAGTAATATAAATTCAATGAAGTAAAAATTTAAAATATCTTATATTACTTATATGGTTTAATCAGTGTTCAGTTGTGGCGCTAAGTTTTAAAATGAATTTCTCGCAATCCCGATAGCTATCGGGAGCGAAGTCGCAAAGTTTTGGAAAAAAATAAACCACATAAGTAATATAAGTTCAATTAAGTAAAACTTAAAATATCTTATATTACTTATATGGTTAAAAAAACTTTGCGAGATTACTTTACTCGATTTTAAATTTTAATATCTGTAAACAAAAGCATTAATGTTCATTCCTGCACCAACTGAAGCAAAAATAAGAACGTCGCCTTTGTTGATTTCGTGGTTTTCAATTTTTCCTTGTAAAATCAAATCGAATAAAGTAGGAACCGTTGCAACACTGCTGTTTCCTAAATCATGAATGCTCATTGGCATAATATCTTTTGGAGGCGTTTTATCGTAAAGTTTGTAGAAACGTTCGATAATCGCTTCGTCCATTTTTTCGTTTGCTTGGTGAATCAAGATTTTTTTCACTTCGTCAATTGAAATGCCACTTTTATCTAAACAGCTTTTCATGGCACACGGAACATTGCTTAAAGCAAATTCGTAAATTTTACGACCATGCATTTTAATGTATTTAATATCTGGATCTAAATCTTTGTTATATGATTTTCCGAAGAAAAGATAATTGGCTTCGTCATTGGCAAAAGTAGCACTTTCGTAAGATAACAATCCGGTTTCATCAGTTGAAGCTTCTAAGATTGAAACTCCAGCTCCATCAGAATAAATCATAGAATCACGGTCGTGGTCGTCAACAATTCTTGATAAAGTTTCGGCTCCAATTACCATCACTCTTTTAGCCATTCCCGATTTGATGAAAGCATTCGCTTGTAAAACACCTTCAATCCAGCCTGGACATCCAAAAAGAATATCATAAGCGACACATTTAGGACTTCTGATTCCTAGTTTGTTTTTAACTCTTGTTGCTAAACTTGGTAAAACATCTGTTTGGTGTGTTCCGATTTTAACGTCGCCAAAATTATGAGCGAAAATAATGTAGTCTAAAGTTTCAGCATCAATTCCTGCGTTTGCAATTGCTTTTTGTGCAGCGAAAAATGCTAAGTCTGAAGCTGTGTATTGTGGTTCAGCGTAACGACGGTTTTGAATTCCGGTGATACCCTTGAATTTTTTAATCACAACTTCATTCGGATAACCAAAAGGAGTTCCATCTTCATTTAAAAAAACATGCTTGTCAAAATCTGTGTTTTTTACTTCTAAATTAGGAATATAACTCCCAATACCAATAATTTTTATTTTCATTTTTCCCGTAATTATCCGATAAATTTGATGCTAAAATAGAAATAAAATCATGATAACAATCATAAATAATATTATGCATGCATATAATTGTCAAATAACAGATTTTTTAATGATAAACTGATTATTTTCTAATGATTTTTTAATTTTTACGAGATTTCAAACGTTTGAGATTGATTTACGAGCCAATTTCTATTTTGCTGTTTTATTTTAAAATGTTACAGAAATAAGCGGAATTAGATAGAATGTTATAAAAAATGAAAACACTGTTTTTTGTTTCAAGTTTCAGGTTTTACGTTATGTAGGCAACTTGAAATTGAAATAAAAACAAAACCCGACAAATTCTTAAAATCTGTCGGGTTTGAAATATGTAAAGAAAACTATTTCTTAGTTCTCCATGTAAGCTTCAATAGGAGCACAGCTACAAACTAAATTTCTGTCACCGTAAGCATCGTCAACACGACGAACAGATGGCCAGAATTTATTTTCAGCGATGTAATCTAATGGATACGCTGCTTTTTCTCTAGTATAAGGGAAATCCCAAGCGTCTGTAGTTAACATTGCTAATGTATGAGGTGCGTTTTTCAATACGTTGTTTGTGTCATCAGCTGTTGCTGCTTCGATCTCTTTTCTGATTGAGATAAGCGCATCACAAAAACGATCTAATTCTGCTAAATCTTCAGATTCTGTTGGCTCGATCATTAAAGTTCCAGCAACTGGGAAAGAAACCGTTGGAGCGTGGAAACCGTAATCCATTAAACGTTTTGCGATATCACCAACTTCGATTCCGTTTTCTTTAAATGCACGGCAATCTAAAATCATTTCGTGAGCTGCTCTTCCACATTCTCCAGTATAAAGAATTGGGTAGTGACCTTCGAAACGTGATTTCATATAGTTTGCATTCAAGATGGCGTGCTCGGTAGCGCTTTTTAATCCTTCAGCTCCCATCATAGTAATGTAACCGTAAGAGATTAAACATACTAAAGCAGATCCATAAGGTGCAGATGAAATAGCAGTAATTGCTTGTTCTCCACCAACTTTTAAGATTGGGTTTGTTGGTAAAAACGGAACTAATTTTTCGTTTACACAAATTGGTCCAACACCAGGTCCACCACCACCATGAGGAATAGCGAAAGTTTTGTGTAAGTTTAAGTGACAAACGTCAGCGCCAATTGTAGCAGGATTTGTTAATCCAACTTGCGCATTCATGTTTGCACCATCCATATATACTAATCCGCCGTTTTCGTGGATTAATTTTGTGATTTCGATAATTGAAGATTCGAAAACTCCGTGAGTAGATGGATACGTTACCATTAAACAAGATAAATCATCTTTGTGTTCAATCGCTTTTTCTCTTAAATCTTCTACGTCAATGTTTCCTTCTGGAGTCGTTTTCGTAACAATGATTTTCATTCCGGCCATCGCTGCAGAAGCAGGGTTTGTTCCGTGAGCTGAAGAAGGAATCAAACATACATTACGGTGACCTTCGTTTCTTGACATATGGTAAGCACGAATTGCCATTAATCCAGCATATTCTCCTTGTGCTCCAGAGTTTGGCTGTAAAGTTGTTCCAGCAAAACCTGTAATTACATTTAATTGCTGCTCTAATTTTTTCAACATTGTAAGGTAACCTTCAACTTGGTCAACTGGTGCAAACGGGTGAATGCTGTTCCAGTTTGGCATTGATAAAGGCAACATTTCAGAAGCTGCGTTTAATTTCATTGTACAAGAACCTAACGAAATCATCGAGTGATTCAATGATAAATCTTTACGCTCTAATTTTTTGATGTAACGCATCAGTTGGCTTTCTGAATGATGATTGTTGAAAACATCATGCGTTAAGAAAGAAGATGTTCTTTCTAACGAAGCTGGTAATTGACTAGCCTCAGTTAATTCAGAAACAGAAACTGTTTCTTTTCCTAAAGCTTCAGCAAAAATTGCCACGATTTGGTTGATATCTGCAACGGAAGTTGTTTCGTTTAATGAAATCGAAACTGATTCAGCATCAGGATAGAAAAAGTTTACTTTGTTTTTCTCTGCAGCTGCTTTTACTTTTTGAGCGTCTGCTTTTACTAAAATAGTGTCAAAGTAAGCCGAGTTAATTTGAGAAACTCCAATTTTATTTAAAGCCTCAGCAGTAGTAACCGCAGATGCATGAACTTTGTTTGCAATATATTTTAAACCTTCTGGTCCGTGGTAAACCGCGTACATTCCAGCCATAACTGCCAATAAAACCTGAGCAGTACAAATGTTTGAAGTCGCTTTTTCACGTTTGATGTGCTGCTCACGAGTTCCTAAAGCCATACGTAAAGCGCGGTTTCCGTTCACATCAATCGAAACTCCTATGATACGACCCGGCATAGATCTTTTGTATTCTTCTTTAGTTGCAAAAAATGCAGCGTGAGGACCACCGTAACCCATTGGTACACCAAAACGTTGTGAAGTTCCAACTACAACTGCAGCTCCCATTTCTCCTGGAGAAGTTAAAGTAGCTAATGATAAAATGTCAGCAGCAAAAGCTACTTTAATTTCGTTTTCTTTTGCTTTAGCAACAAAAGCGCTGTAATCGTTTACCTGACCATATTTACCTGGATATTGTAAAATAGCTCCGAAGAATTCATTTGAAAAATCAAATGTTTCGTGGTTTCCAACAACTAATTCAATTCCAACTGGAGTTGAACGCGTTTGAAGTACAGATAAAGTTTGTGGTAAAATTTCTTCAGAAACGAAGAATTTGTTTGTATTGTTTTTCTTTTGATCACGAGTACGAACGTCAAACAATAAAGCCATAGCTTCAGCAGCTGCCGTACCTTCATCAAGTAAAGATGCATTAGCGATTTCCATTCCAGTTAACTCAATAACCATAGTTTGGAAATTCAAAATAGCTTCTAAACGACCTTGAGCAATTTCTGCCTGATAAGGAGTATATGCCGTATACCATCCTGGATTTTCGAAGATATTTCTTTGAATTGGAGCAGGAACAATAGTTGGATGATAACCCAAACCAATATATGATTTAAATGTTCTATTTTTCTTCCCTAAGTCACGAATATGATTTGCATATTCGAATTCTGTCATTGCAGGATCTAAATTCAACGGTGCTTTTAAACGAATATCGTCCGGAAGGGTTTCGTAAACAAGTCGCTCGATTGAGTCAACTCCAATTGTTTTCAGCATGTGCTGAAGATCAGTTTCTCTTGGACCAATGTGTCTTAAAGCAAAAGCATCTGTTTTCATGTAGCTATCTAAATTTTTTAAATTAATGTGTTCGTGCACCATGTTTGCTGTACGAATCACATTTAAAAGTAAATGTGTTGTTTTTTTGTGGCGCAAAATTAAGTATTATTAATAATTTAATAGGTATTTTTAACTTCATTTTTTATCAAATTTCTAACTAATGATATGATTTGTTAATAAATGATTAGATTTGAGATATGAAACTTCTAAAACAAATTTTCGATTTTTATTTAAACAGCAGTATCCACGTGGCTTTGTCGTGTTATGCTCTGGTCCGAATTACATTTCATGTATTTCATATTCAGTATGATGAGCCAATGGCGCTTTTTGTTTTTTTCGGAACAATTGTAGGATATAATTTCGTAAAATATGACGCGCTTGTTCGCGTAAAGAAAAATCCAATAGGAACTCAGTTGAAAATTATTGCCGTTTTGAGTTTCATTTCGGTCGTTTTAGTCGGTTATTATTTTTTCCATCTCAAGAGAATTACACAAATTGTCTCCGTCGGAATTTTTGCTATAACGGCACTTTATACTTTGCCGTTTTTTCCAAATAGAAAAAATGCCAGAAATTGGGCGGGAGTAAAAATTTATATTGTAGCGCTTTGCTGGGTTGGTGCGACTTTGGTTTTGCCTTTAATAAATGCCGAACTTCCCTCTACAGTAGATTTTTTTATAAAATGCATTCAGCGTTTCATTTTGGTTTTTGTGCTGATTTTGGTTTTTGAAATTTTAGATTTAGCCAACGATGATCCGCACTTGCAAACCGTTCCGCAGACAATCGGAGTGAAGAAAACCAAACTTCTAGGATTTTCATTATTGATTCCGTTTTGGTTTCTAGAGATTTTTGTTTCAACATTTAATATTCACGATGCCATTATAAACTTGATAATGGTTGTGATGTTAATGTTATTTATTGCTTTTGCCAATACGAATCGTTCCAAATATTATACTTCTTTTTGGGTAGAAGCTGTGCCAATTTTTTGGTGGCTGATGGTGGTTTTTCTTTAGCGATAAAATTATTTTGGGCGTGTCCCTCCGGGTCGTCCCGATAGCTATCGAGATTCGGCTATATCTTTTATTCCGCTCCGCTCCATAAAAGGATACCGCCTCAATCCCTCACGCAAATCGGAAAGTGAGAAAGTATCATTTTCAAAAGAAATTAAACAGAATATTTGAAGAAACATAGCCAATGGTTTCTACCATTAAGACGCTTTTGTTTTGTATTTCACAAGGATTTTGATAACGTTTCTCAAGGTTGAAACCTTGGGCTATGTTTGAAATAGATTGTTTGAAAAATTGAATTTTTAGTTGATTTTTTTGAATTGCCTCCAGCTTTAGCTGGAGGTTAAAGAGATGCTTCCAATCTGGCTTTAGCCAAAATTAAACTTTGGCTAAAGCCCAAAACATTAGATTAAATTTCTCCTCCAGCTAAAGCTGGAGGCAATTCGTTATTCTTTTCTGAAACTTCTTTCAAAACCTTATTCCTTTCCAAAAGAAAATTAGTCAAATGTTTTTCAAGAAATAAAATGTCAAATAATTCTCCGAAGATTCCAAACGGAGTTTCATATTGCAATTTATCTTTCATGATGGTTATTCCATTTTCTTCTTCGAAAAAATGCTCATGTTTGAAAGATTTGAATTTGCCATCTTTCATTTCATCCACAAAATAATCATAAAGATTCATTTCAGTTATTCTGCTTTTATGAGTGAGATAAAAACCAAAATGTTTGCCACGCCAAGTTACAGTTTCGTTCAAATTAATTAAACCTGAAGTTACTCCCGCAATTGCTTTTTCTTTTGATTTACTCGCAGATTGTTGATGAATATCGATATTTCTTGACGCATCAAAAACGGTTTTTATCGGTGCGTTTATTTTGGTAATTAGGTTTATTGTTGTCATGATTGATGAAGTTTTTAAAAAAGAGAGTTAAATTAAATCTTCAAATGCCTCATCAATATTCCCAAACTTAAATCGAAACCCATTTTCCAAAAGCCGTTTCGGAATCACATTCCTACTTTTTAAAACCAACTCGGTTTCAGTTCGAATGAGAAAAGAACCAATCTCCAGAAAAAATGTATTCAAAGGAATTCCGAAAGGAAAACCAATCGCTTTTCTAAGTTTTTGCATAAAATCAGCATTTCGAATTGGCTCAGGAGAAACGACATTGATAACGCCCGAAATTTCTTTTTCAATTATAAAATCCACGGCATTCGCAAAATCTTCTTCGTGAATCCAACTTATGAATTGATTGCCGTTTCCTTGTTTTCCTCCAAAACCAATTTTTGCCAAAGTCTTTAACGGAATCAAAGCGCCTCCATTTTTTCCTAAAACGATCGATGTTCGTAAAGCGGTTTTCAAAGTTTTTGGTGTTTCAGTCTTAAAGAATGCCTTTTCCCAAGACAAAGCAACATTGATAGAAAAATCATTTCCGATTTCGCCATTGAGTTCATCCATTTGTTTGTCTAAAGAAAAGCGGTAAATGGTTGATGTTGAAGAATTAAGCCAATGTTTTGGTGGATTTACGCAATTTAAAATTGCTTTATTCAAAACTTTGGTACTGTCAATTCTAGACCATAGAATCTTCTTTTTGTTTTCTTTAGTATAACGACAATCCACCGATTTTCCTGCAAGATTAATTAAAATCGTTGCGTTTTCTAATTCCTTTTCCCAACCAGAAAATGTTTTGGCATTCCAGTTTACGTATTTAATTCCGTTTCCCGTTTTTGATTTTCCACGAGTTAGAATCACGATTTCATCAAATCTATTTTTGAAATGATTTACTAAGCCTTGTCCGAGAAATCCAGTTCCTGCAGCGATAATAAGTTTTGTCATTTGTGTAATTTTTTTTCCGCCACGAATTCACAAATTTTTTAAATTTTCAATTCGTGAATTGCTTCGCCCGTTCGCTATCGCTCGGGTCGTGGCGATTCTTTTTAATTAATTTAAAATTAAAAACAGAGCAATAGTTCTATACAAAATCCAAGTGAAAGATAAATAAAAAGGAAGTTTTAAAAGTTTCACTCTTCTAAAATGTTCCAAAAACATAATGAATACCGTTACTCCAAACCAGCCTAAAATGATCATCTGCGGAAGTTGAACAAACTGACTTAAAAGTAAAATCGGTGTCAAAATCAAACTTCCCATTAAAGAAATCGTCATTAAATTTCCTGTGTAATTAATAACAGTTTGTTTGTCCAATTTTAAAAGAAACAAAGCTTGAAAAATAATTTGTCCAAATGCTAAAATAAGTTCTCTCGTAATAGAGCTTTTCGGAAAATTCAAAATCAAATTAGAATAACCGTATAAAACGAAAGTTGTTATAGTCAAAGCAAATCCAATAAATAGAAAACGATATTTATAATTGAAATCTGGCGTGCATTGCAATTTGTTTTCTTCTTTTACGCTTCCAGGAATAATGACTTTTCTATTATAAGAAACAAAAGAATATAGCTTTTTGAGAATGAAATGAATCGGTTTTATAGTTGCCACTTTTTCAATTAATGGAAAAGAAAAACCGATCACTTTTATCAAACTATCAATTCCGTAAATTACAGTTTGTGTTTTATTGTCGATTAAAGCAATTTCGTTTGGAGCGCGCTGTAGGTCGACAAAATTTTGTTCTTCTTCAGATAATTGGCAATAAGATTTTCTTCCATTTTCATCCAACATACCGCTTTTTACAAATCCAGTAGTGTACAAACTGCAAAGCGGACAATCTTCATCATAAAGCAAAGTTTGGTTTTCGAGCGTTTTCATAATTTTGGTTTTAAGGTTGATTAACTCTAAGCGTATAATTCCTCTTCAACTGGAATTTGTTGAAGTTTTCTTTTATTCTTTACTGTAATTTTAGATCCTCTTGCTAAGAAAACAGAAGTTGGTTTTTGGTTTTTAAGAAATTCAAAATCGCTTCCGTAAGCTTGTTCAAAATCAATATCAACTTTATGGTCTAGTACTTCAAATTGTTCCCATCGCGGATGCGTTACTTCGTATTCAAAAGTGTTTTCTTCATCAATTTTTGTATATCCAAAATAATGTTCGGTTATAAATTCAGCTTCAGAATCCATTTCGATTTGACTCAAATCTTTTTTGGTTTCAATTTGAATCGTATTCCATTTTTTATCCTTTTTCCATTGATAAATGAAAGTGTTTGTATTGCTATTTTCAATAATTTCATGTTTCATTTTTTGAGTTTCATAATGTTCTTGATACAAAATATTTGCAATAAAAGTGATGGCTTTTTTAGGAACAATTTCTTTGATGAAAACAACGCCGCGTTTCCATTCTCCGTTTTCAAAACGTTTGACATAAAATCTCAAATTCACTTCTTCAAAATTGACATGAAATGGAACTTTCAATCCTAAAACTTTGGTGTTTTTAAACATAAAACCAACTAAGCTGACATAACATTTGTTATTCCAAATATCAATCTCCGTTCCAGCGGGAACATATTTTTTTAAAACCTCAAGATCAACTTGATAATTGAATAAGGCTAAATTTTTCCATTCTGCTTTTAAGAAGTTCATGATTATTTTTTTTGATAAATGATTAAAGAAAGATATACAGCAAGTATTAAAGGAATTGGAAACAGGATATAAGTTATAAAGTCGTTATAATCGATAAGGCCATTTACAAACCAAAGTCCAAAGAAGAATGCAACTCCAGAAATATAAGTTTGCAGATTTCTATCTTTAGGAGTGTCAACAATCATTTTAACCCCGATGCAAAATTGGAGAAAGCCAGTAATCATAGTAGATAAAGCTGCAAAAAATAAGGCGCCTTCTTCAAAAATAGGCCAGGTAATGAGAATTGCAATGGGAAGTCCAATAGCAAATGTGTTGATGTATTTTATGGTTTTCATAGTTATTGTTTGTTTCAAACTTTCAGAAAAAAATGAAAGTTTGGATTAAATTTTTTTATTTCATCATTTTTAAGAACAATTTTCCAAGCCAATTATCATTAAATTCGGTCATTTTGTCTAGCATATTATCGGCTTTTAAAACGAAGTCGTACAATTTAGAAGTTTGATCAACAAAGTGTTTTTCTTCTGCAGATTCACTAGCTTCAATAGTCGAAACCTCTTTTAAGATTTTAAGAGCAGGTTTGATTTCTCTTTTGCTTCTTTCTCTCGAAATTTTAACTGCTAATTCGTCCAAATCTTTTTCTGCCGTGAAAAACTCTCTTCTTTCGCCAGCTTTGAATTCTTTGTAAACAATTCCCCAATCCATAAGAGCTCTTATGTTCATGCTTGCGTTTCCACGAGAAATTTGCAATTCTTCCATAATGTCTTCCATAGAAACAGGTTCGTTTGAAACCATTAATAAAGCATGAATTTGCGCCATGGTTTTATTAATGCCCCATTGAGAACCTAATGCTCCCCAAGTTTGAACGAATTTATTTTTTGCTTCTTTGAATTCCATGAAACAAATGTAAGTAAAAGTTTTTAAACTTTCAAAAATAATTGAAACTTTATTTAAACGACTTATAAAGTTATGTTAACTAACCCTCGAAATTTTAGATTAGCTGATGATGCAGCTATTTTTGTAAAAATCACTTTTTATGGAATTATACTACACTTTTTCAGTGCTTATTGTATTAGCATCTTTCTTCGCCTATTTGAATTTACGATTTTTAAAGCTTCCAGGAACTATCGGAATTATGATTATTGCCATGCTAGTTTCTGTCGGAATTCGACTTTTGGGAGACTCTTATTTTCCTGCAACCACCAAACATTTTTTTGAATTAATAAAACAATTTGACTTTAATGAAATCTTGATGGGAGCAATGTTGAACTTTTTGTTGTTTGCTGGCGCACTTCACGTAAACATTTCAGATCTAAAAGAACAAAAAGTGCCTATTATGATTTATTCTACGATAAGCGTAGTCTTATCCGCTCTGATTATTTCGCTGCTTCTTTTTTATATCGCGCCACTTTTAGGAATAAAAATCCCTTATATATTTTGTCTCGTTTTCGGAACCTTAATTTCTCCAACTGACCCAATTGTTGTTTTGGGAGTTTTAAAAGAAGCGAAAGTTCCAAAAAGAATCGAAACCAAAATTGTTGGTGAATCGCTGTTTAATGATGGAGTAGCGGTAGTAATGTTTGCTGTTGTTTTAAAAATGGCAACAGATCCAACATTTGATGCGACTTTTAGCTCAATCTCCTTGTTGTTTATAGAAGAAGGAATCGGTGGACTTTTACTAGGAGCCGTTTTCGGTTTTACAGCTTCAAGAGTCATGAAAAAAGTCGATGATTATAAAGTTTCGGTTTTAATTACGCTTTCAATTGTAACAGGTGGTTTTTTAGTGGCTCAGGCGCTACACGTTTCTAGTCCGCTAGCGATGGTGGTTGCCGGATTGATTATTGGAAATTACGGTAAAAAAGTGGCCATGAGCGAAGTTACAAAAGACTATTTAGGAAAGTTTTGGGAACTAATCGATGAAATCTTAAATGCTGTTTTATTTCTTTTTATTGGTTTCGAATTGTTATTGCTTCCAGATCTGAACAAGCAATTGCTGACAGGTTTTGTAGCGATTTTTATCGTGCTATTTTCAAGATTAACTTCAATAGTTTTACCATGGAAATTCTTTGATATCTTTAAATTCTTCGGAATCAAATCGGCTTACAATAAAGGTTCTTTGATGGTTTTGGTTTGGGGGGGAATTCGCGGTGGCGTTTCTATTGCATTAGTACTTTCTATGCCAGAAAGCGAATATAAAAATTTGTTGCTTGAGGTAACTTATATTGTTGTTTTATTTTCAATTGTCGTTCAAGGATTGACTGTTGGAAAGTTGGCAAAACGAGTTTTAGAGAAAGAGTAAAGGCTTAATAGAAACCAGAGCCAAGAAGAAAGATTTTTATTCTTTGTTTTTAGATTGTTAAACTAAAAACCCTGCAAATTATTTTGCAGGGTTTTGTTTTTTTATCGCTTATCGTCTTTAGAATAATTAGATTCTCCGTTAATATTAATTTCTCCGCCTAAAAAATGAGGTTCTCTATTTCGTAAAACATCAAAAAAGGATTTACATCTAGAAAGGCATTCTCTAAATTGAACATAATTGTAACCTAAATATTCTCCTTGATTTGCAGAGTAACCAACTGATTTTACTCCCAATTTATTTCCGATATAAATCGCTCGGTTTAAATGATATTTCTGAGAAATCAAAGTGGCTCTTTTTATTTTGAAAATATGTTTTGCACGATACATAGTCGAATACGTATCAAAACCAGCGTAATCAATAAAAATCTTTGTAGTGTCAACTCCGTGCGAGTAACAGTAATTTTTCATAACCGTTAATTCATCATATTCTTGACGACCATTATCTCCAGAAAGCAAAATTTTATTGATGCGTTTTGTTTTCCAAAGCATAATTCCAGCATCAAGACGATCCTTTAAATATTTGCTTGGTTGATCTCCGTTAATTCCGGCACCAAAAATAATTCCGACATCATTCTTAGGGAACTTCTTCGCTGAATAATAAATCTTTGTTTTAGTGGAAGAGGTTACATAATAATTGATTGAAACAATCACAACTAATCCAATAATGGAAAGATAGAGTGCTATTTTAAAATATTTTTTCAAAATGTGTTTTTGTAAGATAAAGATTTAAAAACGCTAAGATAGTTAGACAAAATCAAATAAAAAAACCGAAGCAAAAAGCTTCAGTTTAATCTAAAATTATAGCGATCAGAATTTAATCTAAAATCAGAAATCTAAAATTATAAAAGTCCCGCTCTTTTCAACAAAGCCTCAGGTTTTGGTTCTTGACCTCTGAAACGTTTGTATAAAGTCATTGGGTGTTCTGTTCCTCCTTTAGAAAGTACATTGTCTTTGAATTTTTTCGCTATTTCTTCATTGAAAATTCCGTTTTCATGGAAATATTCAAAAGCATCAGCATCTAGAACTTCCGCCCATTTGTAGCTGTAATATCCAGAAGAATAACCACCTTGGAAAATATGAGAAAAAGCAGTACTCATTGCGTTTTCTTTTACATCTGGATACAATTGAGTATTTGCAAATTGTTCCGTTTCGAAAGTTTTTAAATCTGTAATATTCGTTGGATCTTGTCCGTGCCAAGCCATATCCAACAATCCGAAACTTAATTGACGCAATGTTGCTAAACCTTCTTGGAAACTCGCACTTTCTTTAATTTTCTGAACATACTCAATCGGAATAATTTCTCCCGTTTCGTAGTGATTTGCAAATAAAGCCAAAGCTTCTGGCTCGTAACACCAGTTCTCCATAATCTGACTTGGTAATTCTACGAAATCCCAATACACAGAAGTTCCAGACAAACTTGGATACACCGTGTCAGCCAGCATTCCGTGTAAGCCGTGACCAAATTCGTGGAATAAAGTTGTTACTTCATTAAAAGTCAATAATGAAGGTTTTGTTTCGGTTGGTTTTGTAAAGTTGCAAACGTTCGAAATGTGCGGTCTTTCGTTTACGCCGTCTTTTACATATTGCGATTTGAATGAAGTCATCCAGGCACCGTTTCTTTTTCCTTTTCTTGGAAAGAAATCAGCGTAGAAAATCGAAACCAAATCATTTTTAGCATCGTGAACTTCATAAGTCGTTACTTCTTCATGGTATTTATCGATATCAAAAACTTCGGTAAAAGTTAAACCGTAAAGTTTTTTAGCAACTGTAAAAGCACCGTCTAAAACTTTTTCTAATTGAAAATACGGTTTTAGTTTTTCATCATCTAAATTAAAAAGCTGTTGTTTTAGTTTTTCTGAATAATAAGCGCCATCCCATTTTTCCAATTGCTCGATTCCGTCTAGTTTTTTCGCGAAAACGGTTAATTCAGCAAATTCTTTTTGAGCCGCAGGTTTTGCTTTTGCCAATAAATCATTCAAAAAAGAAAAAACTTTTTCTGGACTTTCCGCCATTCTTTCTTCCAAAACAAAATGAGCATGTGTTTTATAGCCTAATAAATTCGCTCTCTCATGACGCAATTTGGCAATCTTTAAAACATTTTCTTGATTGTCAAATTCGTTGTTTTGAAAACCTTTTGCTCCAAAAGCAATTGCCATTTTTTTACGCAATTCACGATTATCAGCATAAGTCAAAAACGGAACATAACTTGGATAATCTAAAGTGAAAATCCAGCCTTCTTTTTCTTGGGCTTTCGCCAATGAACGAGCAGCCTCGATTGTGCCTTCTGGCAAACCTGAAAGATCTTTTTCGTCCGTCAAGTGCATTTCGAAAGCATTGGTTTCAGCCAAAACATTTTCGCCAAATTTCAAACTCAATGTAGATAATTCTTTGTCGATTTCTCTTAATTGATTTTTCTTGTCTTCTGGCAAATTCGCTCCGTTTCTCGAAAAGCTTTTGTATTTTTTGTCTAATAAAGTCGTTTGTTCCGGGTTGAGGTTCAAACTTTCTTTTTGATCGTAAACCGCTTTTACACGTGCAAACAATTCCGCGTTTAAGCGAATGTCATTTCCAAACTCTGATAGCCAAGGCGAAACTTCCTGAGCAATTTTCTGCATTTCGTCATTCGTTTCAGCCGAATTCAAATTGAAGAAAACACTAGAAAGACGGTCTAAAACATCGCCAGAAAAATCCATCGCTACAATTGTGTTTTCAAAAGTTGGTGCATCTGGATTATTTACAATCGCATCAATTTCGGCTTTAGCCAAAGCAATTCCTTCCTGAAAAGCAGGAACATAATCTTCGATTTTAATTTGCGAAAAAGGTGCGGTGTTATGTTTGGTATTGAAATATTGTGTTAATACGCTCATTTTAAATTATAAAGTTTAAAAATATAGATTAGAAATCATAGTTTGAATTGCTCCGGACTCTGAAAATTATTCCAAAAACGAAGTAATTCTAGATTGTTGTTTTCGATTCGGTAAAAAAGTGAAATGTGTTTGGTGATGACAATTTTGTAAACGCTTTTATAGTTCGTTTTGATGAATAAAACATTGTCATTTTGTAAAAGTGCAATTGTGGTATTTACTTTTTCAATAAAATTAAAAGCTACTTTTTCAGACCATTCTGCTTCTAAATAATCAATGTTGTTCCAAAAGTCTTTTTTAGCTTGTGGAGCCCAAATTACATTCATTATTTAAAATATTTAGAATAACGATTTCTGGTTTCCTCCATTACTACATCATGTTGGATTCCTTCATTATTTTCTAAAGAATAAATGGCATCGTTAATTTTACTTTTCTGTTCTTCTGAAAGGTTTTCTTTTGATTGGATAAAATCAACTATTTCCTGAATCAGGTCAGGATTATCAATGTCTAAAACAATTTTAGCCAATTCTATTTTAGAAGTTTGAATGTTCATTTCGCTTTTTCCTCAAAGTTAAGTTTTTCTTTGAGAATTTTTTATAAGGAATAGTTAATAATTCTGAGATGAATTATTTCGCAAAGTTTCGCAAAGAAAAAACACAGAGATTCACAAAATTTTGTGTACCTCTGTGCTTCTCTGTGAAATTAATTTTTACTTCTTTAAACCTTCAGCCGCTTTATTTACCGCCGCTTTCAATTCTTCTTTATAAGCAATAATCGTATCCAAAACTTTTTTGTCATGGCTTCCGATGATTTGCGCTGCTAAAATTCCCGCATTTTTTGCTCCGTTCAAAGCTACCGTTGCAACAGGAACGCCGCCTGGCATTTGTAAAATAGATAAAACAGAATCCCAACCATCAATTGAGTTGCTTGATTTTACCGGAACTCCAATTACAGGAAGCGGAGACATTGAAGCCACCATTCCTGGTAAATGCGCCGCACCACCCGCGCCGGCAATAATTACCGAAATACCGCGATTGTGTGCATTTTTGCTGAAATCAAATAATTTCTCCGGCGTTCTGTGTGCCGAAACGATATCTACTTCAACTTCAACATCAAATTGTTTTAATATGTCAATTGCATCTTGCATAACTGGCATGTCTGAGATGCTTCCCATTATAATAGCTACTTTGCTCATGTTTTTATTTTTGTTTCAAGTTTTAAGTTTCAGGTTTCAAGTTGTTGCTGAGGCTTAAAATATATTTTGTTATTAACTGTAAACTGCTACTGTGACTAAAAGCTAATTACTATTGACTAATCACTCGAATAGTATTCTTAACTTCTTGCGCAATTCTTCTTGCTTCGACCATGTTTTCGTTTACGATGGTTACGTGACCCATTTTTCTGAAAGGACGGGTTTGTTTTTTACCGTAAATATGAGGCGTAACACCGTTCCAACCTAAAATGGTTTCGATGTTTTCATACACTACATTTCCAGAATAACCTTCGGCACCGACTAAATTTACCATAATTCCGGCCACTTTGCTGTCAGTATTTCCTAAAGGAAGATTTAAAATAGCGCGCAAATGATTTTCGAATTGTGAAGTATAACTTGCTTCGATAGAATAATGGCCAGAGTTGTGCGGACGTGGAGCAACTTCGTTAACCAAAATTTCATCGTCTTGTGTTTGGAACATTTCAACTGCTAAAAGTCCAACGTGATTGAAGTTTTCAGAAACTTTCAAAGCAATTGCTCTGGCTTTTTCTGCCACTTTATCATCGATTCTTGCTGGGCAAATTACGTATTCTACTTGATTGGCTTCCGGATGAAATTCCATTTCTACAACTGGATATGTTTTTATTTCTCCTGATGGATTTCTACAAACAATTACTGCCAATTCATTTTTGAACGGAACCATAGTTTCGGCAATACATTCCACATTAGGAAGTGTATCTAAATCTGAAACTTGGCGAACTATTTTTACGCCATTTCCGTCATAACCAAATTCAGTGCATTTCCATACAAATGGCATTGCAACATCGCTCGATGTGACAGCAGATTTTAGATTTTCTAAATTTTCGAATCTTTTATATGGTGCAGTTGGGATATTATTCTGAGCGTAAAAGTCTTTTTGAACACCTTTATTCTGAATTCCTTTTAAGGTTTTTGGAGATGGATATACTTTTAAGCCTTCGTTTTCTAGTTGCGTCAAAGCTTCAAGGTTTACCAATTCGATTTCGAAAGTCAAAACATCGACTTGTTTTCCGAAGTTGTAAACCGTATCATAATCCATTAAATCGCCTTGAAAGAATTTGTTGCAGGCAATTTTGCTAGGCGCTTCGTCGCTTGGATCTAGAACGTAAGTTTGTATATCAAATTTTCTGGTATCGAACAAAAGCATCTTGCCTAATTGTCCGCCACCTAATATTCCTAATTTAAAATCAGAAGAAAAATAATTCATTTTGCGTTGTGTTTTTGCAAAGATACTTTTTAATCTTTTTTTAGCCAAAAATTCGTTGTGCGCTAGTTTTTTTTCGCCACGACTCGAGCGATAGCGACTGGCGAAGCAATTCACGAATTTTTTCTTCCCCACTTGTGTGTAAAAATATAATTCGTGGCTAATAAACCTATTTTATTTTCTTCAAGACTTCTTTTGCGACGGCTTTGTAAGCTGCAGAATGATCTCCAAAATCTTTATCAATGATTATTTTTAGTTCCGGATGAATCCAATCGTAATGATTTCCTAAAATATATAAAGTTCTAATGGAATAGGCTTTTGTCGCGACTTTGGTATCATTAATAAGCCAATCAAAAGAAGCTTCAATGCAATCTTGAAGATTTTCTTCGGAGAGTTTTATGCTGTTTTCGTTTTTTTTATAATGTGATTTTATTAGAAGCTGAGCAACTTTCGCAATCGGGCGAAGCGAGCTTTCATCTTTTAAAATTTTCAAATTCGAACAGAAAAAATCAAGATGTGGCTGTAGCCAAAGCAATTCTTCGTAAGAAACAAATTCTAAAATCCAGCAGGCTTTATGATTGTTTTTGTCCGAAGGCGTAAAGCATATCGAAACTAATTCGCCGAAAAGTTTAGGGTTTTCTAAAATATACTGTGCCGCTTTTAGACGATTTTCTCTATAAGCATTTACGTAATCCAGTTTCTTTTGCAGTTCAGAAAGCATATTTTGAAATTAAATTCTATGCTAAAATAAGTAATTTAATGAGATAATTCCGTAGTAGTTTATAGGTAAACCTGGATAATAGAATCTAGGTTGCGCGTTTCCAAGGCCAGTTGCATTGGTTAAAATCATTGACGCATATTTTTCATTTGTGACATTATTTATTCCTGCGTCAACATGTGCTTTCAATCCTGATAAGATTTCAAATTGATATCCTGTTTTTAAATTTAGCAGAGAATAAGAATCTGAAAAGTCCTTATTTGAATCATTCATCGGAATTTTATCTGTGAATTGAAAATCGGCCGAAAAATAGAAACCCGAATTCGTATTGAAATTAAAACCTGCGCTTGCGGTATTGGCGGGAACTCCGGTTAATTTATTTCCAGAATAATCATTTCCGTTATCGACAAATTCTTTGAATTCATAATTTCCTATGGAAGCGCCTGCGTAAGAATTCAAACTGAAAGTTCGATTGATTGTCCAATTGTGTTTTAAGGCAATTTCGATTCCTTCGTGAAATGTTTTTCCAGCATTTACGCCTTCATATTGATCATCACCAATTCTTTTGGCAACCAATAAATCTTTAATTTCCATTCGGTAAACCGCAATTTCGGCATATAATTTTTTACTTAAAAGATGAAGTTTGCTTCCCAATTCAAAATTATAACCCGTTTCAGGTTTTATGTCTTGATTAATATTTCCGGTGCTCGTTAAAGTTTCTTCAGTCGCGGGAAGAGAAAACCCTCGGCTTGTAGAAAAGTAGAAAGTCTGGATTTCATTTGGTTTGAACAAAAAAGAAAGTTGTGGCGAAAAAATACCATTATAACTATAATGTTCCGTCGGATTATTCGCGGAAGCGGGAAAATCATTCTGAAGTTCAAATTTGGTTTTGTTGTAATTTAAACCTGCTTGAATCTCAAATCGGTCAGAAAGTAATGTTCTGATTTGCGAAAAAACATTATAAAAACGTCTTTTTTGATTGGTTGCCGAAAGTTGATTTCCTTGTAAACTTCCGTTTCCATTATTTTGCTGATATAAATTCTGAAAAGTATTGCCGCTGTAATTGTCTGCGAAATATTCAATGCCGCCAATAAATTGATTATTGATTTTTCCGATTTTAAAATTGCCTGAAAATTGGGTTCTTGCTCCAGAAGCAAAAGTATATTGATGCAAAATATCAAAAGGACGCGGTTCGTTGCTGTCTTTGTAATTAATGAAAACCGAAGTCGAATTATTCAGATGATCATTAATTTTAAAATCATAAGCCAATCCGCCTAAAGTCGATTTGTATTCTTTAAATCCTTGTGAAGCAACCCAAGTCGGCGCGCCCGCTTGTGGATTATTTTCGTAAGTTGTTTTGTTGATGGAACTCGGAATGTAAGCTTTCAAATACGTATAATTGGAGAAATAAGTCAGTTTGCTATTTTTCTTTCTAAACAATTCTCCGCCAAGCGTAATTCCTTCCCGATTGTACGCGCTGTTTTGACGCCATCCATCTGTCTTTAAATTGTGATAACTTAGGTTTAGAGAAGCATTTTTTTCATTCAAATCAAAACTTATTCGGTTTTTCAATAATCCAAACGAACCAAAAACAGAACTGACTTCAGCTTGATAATTGTGGCTTTTTAAAGATTGAGGCGAAATCAAAATCGCTCCACCCAAACCAGCGCCGTAAACACTAGAAAGAGGCCCCTTTATAATTTCAATTTGATTGATATTTTGAAGATCAATATCGTCAATTACCGTTTCGCTGTTTCCAGAAGTTAGGGGAATGCTTCCGTAAAAAGCTCTAATTTTATTGGTTCCATATGGAGTTCTCGCGCCAATGCCGCGAATCGAAATTCGGGTTGTCGTAATATTTGACGATTGCATAAAAACACCAGGAATCGTATTGATGACATTGCTGATGTCTGTAGTATTATTTCGAAGTAATTCTTTTTCGGATAAAATGCCAATCGAAGCCGGACTGTTCTGCAGATCCCGATTAATGTGAAGCGGACTAATTAAAACTTCATTCAGTTTTTGCGTTTTAACCGAATCAATATTTTGGACTTCTTTTTCTTGTGCCGTCATGTTTTGCAAAACAAACAGAATAAGCAGTAAAAAGGAATGTTTTTTTGAAAGCATAAAGATTTTGTTGAGCAGTTTTAGATATTATTATGCGCATAAAGGCATAAAAAATAACAATGCGCACATTAAACGCAATATTGTCATTTCGACGAAGGAGAAATCGCACTCGGAATTCGACAAAGATTGGCGATTTGGATCACGGAGTTTCTAGTGCGATTTCTCCTTCGTCGAAATGACAAAAAGATTTATTTGGTATTCTCTAAGATAAAATTAGTATTTATTTATTCGCAGTAACTTTCCAAATCGTATTTCCGCTGTCATCATTTACCAACAGCGATCCATCATTCATCACAGTTACCGCAACCGGACGTCCGTAAACTTCTGCTTTTTCATCATTCGAAATAAAACCAGTTAAAAAATCTTCTGGTTTTCCTGAAGGTTTTCCATCTTTAAAAGGAACGAACAACACTTTATAACCTGAAATATTAGAACGATTCCAAGAGCCATGCTGACCAACAAAAGCACCGTTTTTATATTTCGCAGGAAAAGCATCTTTCGTATAAAAAGCCAATCCTAAAGAAGCAGTATGTGGCCCAACAGGAACGTCAGGAACAATGGTTTTTTTGACCAAATCTTTTGGTCCGTTTTTCCATCTTGGATCTGGAATACTTCCGAAATAAGAATACGGCCATCCATAAAAACCGCCTCTTTTTACACTTGTAATGTAATCTGGAACCAAGTCATCACCAAGTTCATCTCTTTCATTAACTGCAGTCCAAAGTTCTTTTTTATTGGCAGGATTCCAATCCATTCCCATTGGATTTCTTAATCCTTCGGCGTAAATTTTTTCACCTGTTCCATCAGGATTGATTTCTAAAATTGCGGCGCGACGAATTTCTTTGTCCATTCCGTTTTCGCCAACGTTGCTTCCTGAACCAACTCCAATATAAATTTTTGTTCCTTCAGGATTAGCTAGTAAGCTTCTGGTCCAGTGATTGTTGTATCCGCCTGCCGGAAGCTCAACAATTTTTGTTCCTTGAGTTTCTAATTTTAATGGTGCATTTTTATATGGATAACGGTAAAGCCCATCAGTATTAGCAACATAAAAAAAGTCTTTTAGAATTAACATTCCTAAAGGTCTGTTGAGACCGCTCAGGAAAACTTCACGAGTTTCAAATACGCCGTCTTTGTCTTTATCGCGTAAAACAATAATTTGGTTTTTACTCGTTCTAGTGCCACTTTCGACAACAAAAATATCATTGTTTGGACCAATATAACTCCAACGCGGATTGCTAAATCCGTCAGCAAATTTGGTAACCGTAAAACCTTCAGGCGCAATTGGCGTTTTTCCTTCTGGCCAGCCCAAAACTTTGCTGTTTTTTGTTTTCGATTCTGTTGCATAGGGTGGTGGCAAGGTAATGTTGCCTATAGCAGTTTTTACAACATTTGCAGGTTGTTTAGATAGTGCTTCTTTTTCTTCTTTGCTTACTTGTCCGTGACATGCAGTAAGGATCAAAAAAGCCGAAAAAATTTGTATTGTGGTTTTCATTTGGGTCTATATTAAAGTTTAGAAGGCCACAATTTACTAAAATTAAAAAGTTTTTTTTCGAAAAGATTCGCTTAATGTGCTTAAAAAAGCTCAGACAGTTTATTTTGATATTTAGAGTTAAGTTGTAATTCTGTATCTTTGTCCATTATTTTAAAAAGAAAAATAATGATACAACTTCACGATAAACAATTTGTTCCGTTTATTTCGGCTAAAGAAATTGATTTTGCTTTAACCAAATTAGTGGCTCAGGTAGAAGATGATTTTGGAGATGATACTCCAATTTTTATTGGAGTTTTGAACGGTGCCTTTATGGTAGTGGCCGATTTTCTGAAAAAATATAAAAAGCCATGCGAGGTTTCATTTATCAAAATGGCATCTTATGAAGGTACAGAAAGTACAAATGCGGTTAAAGAATTAATTGGAATTAATCAGGATTTGTCAGGTAGAACCGTTGTCATTATTGAAGATATTGTCGATACCGGAAATACGATCGAAGAATTAAAGCATTTGTTCAAAGCGCAAAATGTCAAACATTTTAAAGTGGCAACATTGTTCTTTAAACCTGAAGCGTATAAAAAAGACATGAAAATAGATTATATCGGAATCAGAATTCCGAATAAATTTATTGTTGGTTACGGATTAGACTACGACGGTTTGGGAAGAAACCTTACCGAAGTTTACAAATTGGCAGAATAATTAAAAACAAACACAACTAAATATTCATTTTAAACTTCTAAAAATAAAGAAGTCACAACACGCACATTCATTATGATTAACATCGTTTTATTTGGAAAGCCGGGAGCAGGAAAAGGAACTCAGGCAGAATTTTTAAAAGAAAAATACAATTTAACACACCTTTCAACAGGAGATATTTTTCGTTTCAATTTAAAAAATGATACTGAACTAGGTAAAAAAGCAAGAGTTTTTATGGACAATGGAGAATTAGTTCCTTGTGAAGTAACAACTGCAATGTTAATTGATGAAGTAAAAAAACACCCAGATACAGCAGGATTTTTATTCGACGGTTATCCAAGAACTATCAATCAGGCTGAGGCTTTGGATAAATTTTTGCCAACAATCGGGTCTAGCGTAACGGCAACAATCGCTTTAGAAGCGGATGACGAAATTTTGGTAAAACGTTTGTTGGAAAGAGGAAAAACAAGCGGAAGAGCTGACGATCAAGACGAAGAAAAAATTCGTGTAAGATACCAAGAATACAATGAGAAAACAGCTCCTCTTATTGGATATTATAAAGAACAAGGTAAGTTTCATGCTGTAGACGGTATTGGAACTATCGAACAAATTACAGAGCGATTAACGTCAGTTATAGATAATTTGTAGAAGCTTATTCCAGCTGTACGTTTCATCCCGATAGCTGTCGGGAAGCAAAGAACTATTTTTCTAACCATAAAACTAGCTTCTTAAAGATATTTAAGAATCACGGTTTTCGGGTTAGAAAAATTAGTTTTTTAAGCAACAGCTAAAATCAACATTACGAATTATTTTTAACGAGACTATTTTATAACGAACCTACACTCAATTGGAAATACTAATTATATTTTTTCTAATTCTATTAAACGGAGTTTTCTCCATGTCTGAAATCGCTTTGATTTCGGCCCGTAAAAACAGGCTTGAAACTGCTGCGAAAAAAGGCAACAAAAGTGCTAAAACGGCACTCGATTTAGCCAATTCCCCAAATAAGTTTTTATCGACAGTACAAATCGGAATTACTTTAATTGGAATTTTGACCGGTATTTATAGTGGCGATAAAATTACATTAGATGTAGAAGGATTTGTTGCTGGATTTGCAGTTTTAAAACCATACGCACATTCAGTTGCAGTAGGAATTGTAGTTGTAGTTCTGACTTTCTTCTCATTGGTTTTGGGAGAATTGCTTCCAAAACGAATCGGATTAAATTATCCAGAATCAATTGCAAAAATGGTGGCAATGCCAATGAAAGTCATTTCGATCATCACGGCACCTTTTATTTGGCTTTTGACTACTTCGACTGATTTTTTATTGAATATTTTTCAAATAAAACCAACAGCTGACGGAAAAGTTACCGAAGAAGAAATTAAAGCGATTATCAAGGAAGGAACCGAAGTTGGTGAAGTTCAGGAAATCGAACAAGATATTGTAGAACGTGTTTTTCACATTGGAGATCGAAAAGTAAGCTCATTAATGACACACCGAAAATCGGTTGACATGTTGCCTTTAAATGCTGATAAAGTCAAAATCAAAGAATTGGTCGTTCAGGATTTGCATGCGGTTTATCCCGTTTATAAAGACAATTATGATGATATTGCTGGTGTTGTTACATTAAAAAATATTTTCGCGCATATTGAAAATGATAATTTCGACTTGGCTTCAATAATGTACGAAGCGCCTTATTTGATGGAACAAACTACTGCTTATAAAGCGTTGGAAAATTTCAAAAAAACAGGAGTACATTATGCTTTGGTTTCAGATGAATATGGTGTTTTTCAAGGTATGATTACGTTGAATGATATTTTAGAAGCTTTAGTAGGCGATGCAGCAGAATTCTATAAAGATGAATTCCAACTAATCGAAAGAGAAGACGGTTCATGGTTAGTTGACGGACATTATTCGTTGCATGATTTCTTGACTTATTTTGAGTTGGACGAATTGACAAACGATTACGAAGTAAACACCGTAAGCGGTATGATTATGACTGAGCTTTCTCATATTCCAAAAGAAGGGGAGAAACTGGTTTGGCAGAAATTTGTTTTAGAAGTCATCGACATGGATGGCGTTAAGATTGATAAAGTGCTTGTAAGAGCATTAAAAGAGTAGAGAAATTTGTTTCAAGTTTAATGTTTCAAGTTTCAGGTTAACAGCAATGTGAGTAAACTTGAAATGTGAAACGTGAAACATGAAACTACACATAAACAAAAACAATGACAGAAGGAAATTTTGTAGATTACGTTAAGATATATGTTTCTTCCGGAAAAGGAGGGAAGGGTTCTACGCATTTACATAGAGAGAAATTTATTGAAAAAGGAGGTCCAGATGGTGGAGATGGTGGCCGTGGCGGACATGTGTATTTAGTTGGAAATAAAGGACTCTGGACATTATTTCATTTAAAGTTTGCGCGTCACATTAAAGCGGGTCACGGTGGAGATGGAGGTTCTGACAGAAGTACAGGTGCAGACGGAGAAGATAAAATCATCGAAGTGCCATTAGGAACTGTTGTAAAAGACAAAGAAACTGGTGAAACACTTTTTGAAATTACGGAAGACGGAGAAAAAAGAATTCTTGCAAAAGGAGGAAAAGGAGGTTTAGGAAACTGGCATTTTAGAAGTTCGACCAACCAAACGCCTCGTTATGCACAGCCAGGTTTGCTTGGTGTCGAAATGGACGTGATTTTAGAGCTTAAAGTTTTGGCAGATGTTGGTTTAGTGGGCTTTCCAAATGCAGGAAAATCTACTTTATTGTCTGTTTTGACTTCAGCAAAACCAAAAATTGCTGATTATCCGTTTACGACATTAAAACCAAATTTAGGAATTGTGGCTTACAGAGATTTTCAATCTTTTGTAATTGCTGATATTCCTGGAATTATCGAAGGCGCTGCTGAAGGTAAAGGTCTTGGGCATTATTTCTTGCGTCATATAGAGCGTAATTCAACTTTATTGTTTTTAGTTCCAGTTGATACGCCAGATATTAAAGCAGAATATGATATTTTAGTTAATGAGTTGACTAAATATAATCCTGAAATGCTAGACAAAGAGCGTCTTGTGGTTATTTCGAAATGTGATATGCTGGATGACGAATTGAAAGCTGAATTGAAAGCGGAATTAGATGTTACTTTCAAAGATGTTCCTTATATGCTTATCTCATCTGTTGCACAGCAAGGTTTGACTGATTTAAAAGATAAACTTTGGAAAATGCTTAACGAATAAATTAGCAATTGAAATTATATTAGAAAAGGTGTTCTGTTTTTCAGAGCACCTTTTTTTATTAGGCAACATGTTAAATTCGTAATAAACGACCAAAAAAACAGAGTCATCTTTAATTTTAAGATAAGTTAAGATTATATAATTGCGAAAAAGACGTTATATTCGCATCACTTAAATAAAATAACATGAAAAAAATAGTTTTATTCTTGACCATGTGCTTAATGGCTTTTCCTGTAAGAGCTGATGAAGGAATGTGGTTTTTGATGTTTATCGAGAGATTGAACCATAGAGATATGGAGAAAATGGGACTTCAATTAACTGCTGAAGAAATCTATAGTATTAACCATCACAGTTTAAAGGATGCAATTGTTCAGTTTAATGGAGGTTGTACAGCAGAAATCGTTTCAAATAGCGGTTTAGTTCTTACTAATCACCACTGTGGTTATAGCGCTATTGCTGAACTTTCAACTGCAGAACAAAATCATTTGAAAGATGGTTTTTGGGCAAAAAATCGATCAGAAGAATTGAAGCCGAAATCTCTATATGTACGTTTCTTTGTTCGTATGGATGATGTTTCTAAAAGAATTTTGTCTAAAGTAAATGACGCTATGACAGAAACAGAAAGAAACAAAGTTATTCAGCAAGAGATCGCTTTGATTGAAAAAGAGAACAGCGAAAACGGAAAATATACAGTTTCTGTTCGTCCTTTCTTTCAAGGAAATGAATACTACTATTTTGTTTACCAAGATTACACAGACGTTCGTTTAGTGGGAACGCCACCAGAAAGTGTTGGTAAATTTGGTGGAGATACTGATAACTGGGAATGGCCTCGCCAAACGGGAGATTTCTCTATGTTCAGAGTTTACGCTGATAAAGACGGAAATCCTGCTGCATACTCAAAAGACAATGTGCCATTGCAACCAAAACACTATTTGCCAGTTAGCATTAAAGGTGTAAAAGAAAATGATTTTGCAATGATTCTAGGTTATCCAGGAAGAACAAACCGTTGGATGCCAGCTGGAGGAATCGAGCAAAATGTAAAATATGCTTATCCTGCTTGGGTTGAAGGTGCTAAAACTAGCATGGATCAAATGAAAAAGTATATGGATAAAGATGCAACTGTTCGTTTAAATTATGCTTCTAAATATGCTTCAACAGCAAATTACTGGAAAAACCGTCAAGGTATGATCGATGCTTTAACAAAAGCTGGAACAGCTGATGCAAAAGCAGAACAAGAAGATAAATTCTATGAGTGGGCAAGCAAACCTGCGAATAAAGAGAAATACGAAAATGTAATTCCGACAATCAATGATTATTATAGAGAAACGAACTTAAAAGCGCGTCACGATAATTATTTGTCACAAGTTTTACGTACATCGGCGTATGCAACCGGTCCGGCAAATTTAGGAAATGCATTAATTGCGTATTACAAAGAAAATGATGCTAAAAAAGCAGAATTGTTGCCTAAAATCAATGCATTGGTAGAGACTATTTATGGAGATTTTTATGCACCTTTAGAAAAAGATGTTTTAACTGCTCAGTTAAATTTATATGCTGCAAAAGCTGCTGAATATGGACTTGCGCCAGAAATTGCAAAAATGAAAACAGCTAATAATGGTGATTTTACTGCAGATGTAGCAAAAGCGACTGAAATTAGTTATTTTACAAATAAAGAAAAAGTATTAGCATTTTTAGCAGATCCAAAGCCATTGGCAATTGTGCACGATCCGTTGTATATTATTTCTAATGATTTAATGACAAAATTCCGTGCTAAAACAGACGATCAAGCAAAAGCTGATGATGGTTTCGCAATTGCTTACAGAAAACTTGTAGAAGGTTTAAGAGAATCGAAATTAAACGCGATTAAATATCCAGATGCTAACTCTACGTTGAGGTTGACTTATGGAAAAGTTCGTGCGTTACCTGCAGATCCTCGTAATGATGCTAAAATCAACAACTATACTACAATGGAAAGTATGGTGAAAAAATACAAAGCAGGAGATCAAGAATTTGATTTGCCAGCTCGTTTGTTGGAATTAAACAAGAAAAAAGATTATGGTCAATATGCTGACAAAGCAGGTTATATGCCAATCAACTTCTTGACTGATAATGACATTACAGGAGGAAATTCAGGTTCACCAGTTCTTAACGGAAAAGGAGAATTAATTGGAATTGCTTTTGACGGAAACATCGAAGCTATGGCTGGAGACGTAATTTTCGATTCTAAATTGCAAAGAACGATCAACGTTGATATTCGTTATGTACTTTGGATTATTGACAAATACGCTGGAGCTAAAAACATTATTGACGAATTGACGATTGCGAAATAATTAATTCTGATTTGAAATATTAAACCTAACAGGTTTCTAAAACCTGTTAGGTTTTTTTATGGACTATAATTGTTTAAAATTTTAGACCCGACAGGTTTTTGAAACCTGTCGGGTTTTGTGTTGTTTTGAATGTCAGACTGAGCGGAGTCGAAGTTACGTAAAGGGCTTCGACACCGCTCAGCCTGACAAAAAAATTAGATTATAATTTCTTTTTTGGAATTTGGAATTTAAAAATTGGAATTTACTTTTATTCTGATTCCTTTTGTATGACTTGTAAATTCTGGAGCATACATGCTTTGGATGGTTGTAATTCCGTTTGAAAATTCGCCACTATTGTTTACTCGAATATCATATTCTAAAACGTAAGTTCCTTTGTTGATTTGATCAAAAAAGAAATGTGTTGCTGCATCTTTTGTATTCATATAATACCCTAATCCATCTTGATACTCATATTCAGAAAGGACATTTACGGGTTCAAAGCAAGAAGCACGCATATCTTTTAAATGAATGTATTCACTATTTTCTTTGGCTGTAATAATTAATCGGACAGTTACTAAATCTCCAATTTTTAAAGCATTGCTACTTGTTATTTTTTCCAGTTTTTCACCTTCAAGAGTGCTTTTCTTTAGAAACAATTCTTTTGAAACCGATAAAACTTCGCCCGAATTATTTTTGATTTTATCCAAATCTTCAAAATACTGCCAATATACACCACCAAATGCTGGAACTTTAGATTTATTTTCAATTTTAATGGAAGCCATTTCTTTTTTCACTTCATCGGCTTTCCAATTTAATTTGATGTAGCCTGTTGCCGCCTCTTTTTCGTTTTCAGCTAGTTTTTTGGTCATGATTTTTTCGTCGCCTAATTTTATAACTGTATTATCTTTTACGGAAAGCCAATCTGTTCCTTGCATCAATAAAGCATAAATTGCTTCTGTTGTTGATTTTGTTGTCGGCCAGTTTTTGGTTTGCTTGTTTTTCAACAACCAAACTTTCATTGCATCTACCGATTTGGTATCGTTTGTTACTTCGGCGAAAGCCTCAATCAATAGAGCCTGAGTTTCAATTGGTGCTTGATACCAATACCAACCCGGTTTGTTGGCAATCCAATACATTCCCCAATCTTCGTTGTTTGATGCTGTTTCTTTTAAACTTTCAATAATTTTTTTAGCGGCATCTTTTTCTCCAAAACGATTTAAAGTTATTGCAGCTAAAGCTTTTTCATAAATAGAATAATTCAGCCAGTCTTTTTTAGCTGTTTCCAGATGCAATTTAGTAGCCTTTTTCAAGGTGTCTGATAACGGATATTTTTCCAAATAAAAACTTCTGGTATATAAATAATGCAAATCAGAGTATGGATTAAGCCATATCAATTTATTAGTGCCGTTTAAGTTTTTCGTTCTGGTTTTATAATATTCCAAAAATTTGTTGTCAATAAATGGAATTCCGGTTTTGGCTATTTCATTAATTTTGATTTCAATGTCACTGGTTTTGCTCAGCTTCGCTAAATGTCCCAAACCGGCCAAAATATGTCTAGTAATGTATTCGTTTTGTGGACTTCCTTCAAACCACGAAAAACCTCCAGATGCGTTTTGTTTTAGTTTTAGTTTTTCGAAAGTGACTTCTTGAGAAGTTTTCATCTTTTCTAAATCAAACAAAAGAGCCAGATTTTTTTTCTTTATATCTTCATTTTGAGCGTCATTTAGCCAAGGAGTTTCAGCGAGAATTAGAGATTTTAATTCTTGATTTTCTTCTAATTTAGAGATCAGTTTTCCGTTTTTTCTCCAATCTTCAAAAAGCGTTGCAATTTTAGGATTGCTCGAAATGATTTCTGAAGCTAAAGCATTTGAATAGAAACGAGCAAAAGTCTGTTCAGCACATTCATGTTCGTATTCCATTAAATACGGAAGCGATTGAATTGCAATCCAAGTTGGATTTGAAGTATATTCAAATGTGAATTGATGATTTCTTAAAGTCGTTGAACTATTGTTTTTCAAGTTTTCGAAAGTATATTCTTTAGTTGAATTCTCTCGAACCCAAATCGGAATACTTTCTGTAACCAGCATATTATTGATTAAAACAGGAAGAATGTTTTCTTCACCATCTGAAAAATTGCCAGCTTTGGCTACAATTTTATATTGAACGCCCTGCAAACCTTCTGGAATCGAAATTGTCCAGTTTGCTGTTGTATTTCCATATGCGGGAATTGTAAAGTTTTTTATGTTTTTTGCGTTGAGCATTTTAGCATCTATTGACTCCATGGTAGTGGCATCAAAAAACTGTAAACTTGCAATTCCTGTTTTCGCGTCGGCGGTAACATTTGAGATTTTGGCACTAATGACAATAGTATCTTTTTCTCTCAAGAATCTTGGGAAATTCGGTAAAACCATCAATTCTTTTTGCGTGATGACATTTTTTTCTAAATAACTTGAAGCGGTACTTTTATTGTGCGCCAATAAGCGTAATTTCCAAGCGGTCAAAGCCTCAGGAGAAGTAAAATTAAAACTTACATTTCCTTTAGAATCAGTTTTCAAATGTGGATAAAAGAAAGCAGTTTCAGATAGATTTTTTCTTGCTTTTACCTGAGTCAAAGCTTCTAGAGCTTTTTTTGTTGTGATTACAATAACACCGTTTGCGGCTTTGTTTCCGTAAAGTGCTGTCGCTGATGCATCTTTTAGGACATCTAATGATAAAATATCTTTTGGATTTAAATTTGGTATATCGTCCATTATAATTCCATCAACTACATATAATGGAGGAGATCCTGGAATAGTTGATGCTCCTCTAATTCGGACTCCAGCAACTTTTCCAGCTAGAGCATCTGAAATTCCGGCCGTATTATAAACATTATTATCTTCTTCCACGGCACTAGCAGTAACGGGATTGCCTTTAATGGTATGCACTGCACCAGTGAAATCTTTCTTTTTTTGAGAGCCATAACCAACCACAACCACAGCTTCTAATTGATTGCCATCTGGTTTTAAAACTATATTAATTGTTTTGCTGTCAGTAACAATGATAGATTTAGTGTCATAGCCAATGTATGAAAAAACTAGTTCTTCATTTTTAGCCGCTTCAATTTCATAGTAGCCATCAAAATCTGTCGTCGTGCTTCGCTGTGTTCCTTTTACTGTTATTGATACGCCAGGAAGAAGCAATTTATTTCGGTCACTTACAATTCCTGAAATCATTTTGGCATTTAATGGCTTTTTTATTTTTTTAGTCAGTTGCCTTTGATATTCTTTTTGCAAATAAAGTTGGTTATTTCGGTTGTTAAAATCAAATCCAAACCAAATCAATTTGGTGCTTTCATCTTTAAGAGCAACATATTTAGAAGGGGTGTTTAAATTCAGAATTGTAGCAAAGATTCGGTCTGTTCCTAAAAGTGTTTTTGGATTATTTCCGTAATTGTAGTCATAGATTTTTAGGCTATTCCATTCTTTAGTTGTAAACTGGTCTAGAGAGCTGTCGTACATCGAAGCTAATACTTCGGCGCCATTTTTGTTTTGATTTCCGTTTAACTTAAAGGACCAGTTTTCTTTACTTCCCGGTTCTATTTTGCTTCTAAATGTTTCGACGTTAAATTTTAGTTCCGGAGTATTTTCTTTTAGGAAGACATAGAGATTGTTTTCGAATCTTTCATTTTCAAAAATACTTTCAAAATTAAAATCGATATTTTCAGTGAAATCTTTTTTAAGAGGAATTTTGATAGTAACTTCATTATTCTGTAGATGATAGGTTTCCTCAGAAAAAGTTTTTCCATTATAAGTTCCTGTTCCTGAAATATATAATTCAGGAATTACAGACTTAAGCTTTATTGTTACAAAGCCATCTTTTTTTGGATTTTCATTGATTTGAAATACAGAAAACAGTTTGCTGGTGTCAAACTTGTCGTTGCTTTGTTTTAAATCAAAATTAGAACTAGTTTCAATCAGGTTATCAAAATTGTCTTTGGCAGAAAACACAATTTTATAGTTTCCTGATTTATAATTTGAAATAAAATCTAAAGCGAGAGTTTTATCTTTCTCGGTGTCAATGCTTTTTGAAAATAGCAATTCCTCTTCTTTGCCTTTTGTTTTAGTATTGATTTCATACGGAAATAACTTTTCAAAATCGGAATCAGATATGCTTTCAATATCCGGTTGCGGAAATGTTCTCGCTTTAAATTTTGGCGAAACCGGACTAACAAGATAAAGTTTTATTTCTCCTTTGACAGGTAAAAATTCACCGTTTAAATTGGTGCTCAAAAGTCTGATTTCGTTTTTGTTTTTAGTTGAAATTGTGCCCGGAACCAAAACCTGAAGTGATAAATCGTGATAGCCAACTTTTAAGGTCGTTACGGAGGAATGCGTTTCGCCATTTATATCGGTAACAGCTGCATTAATTTCGTAAGTGAAAATTGGTAATTTTTCTTTAGGACTATTTGGTGCTGGCGTGGCAGTGAAATCAATACTGAATTTTCCTGATGCATCTGTTTTCGTTTCTCCAGTTGCCAGAACTTCAGCCTTTTCCTGTGGGAAATAATTTCTAAAAAAATAACTTGTATAGCGGGTTACAGTATAAGTGACTGTTGCATCAGAAATTGAAGAGCCAGCAAAAGCTTTCGCGGTTCCTTTTATTTTAACAGGTTGACTGACCTGATAATGTTCTTTTTTTGAATCAAAAGTTACTTCAAATTTTGGGCGTTTATATTCTGCAACTCTAAATTCAAGTTCAGAATTTTGGAAATCTACAATATCCCAAAAAGGATGTTCATCCTCTTTTTTGTCATAAATTTTATCATTTTCGTAGTCATCGGGTTCGTGGGCTGAAATTGTAAAATCACCCAGCAGTCCGTTTTGAGGTAAAATAAATTCACCTGAAAAAGAGCCAAATTCATTTGTAACAACATCGAATTCTTTAAATTCCTGATTGTTTACGTCCTTAATTGAAATGTGAAATGTAGTATAAGGAACAACAGAGGTTTTGTTTTTTACTTTTTGAAAAGCAATTCCTTTGTAATACGCAGTCTGTCCAGGACGATAAATTGCTCGATCCATGTAAAACTCAACTTTTCCCTTGTCTCCAATGCCGTTTTCCATGTTGTATTCGTAATCGTAAACCAAGTAGTTTTTTTGGATATTAAGCGTGTCTCCAATCGTATACAACTGCATTTCTTCATAATTGTAATTGCCTTTTGCCTTTTTGAATACTGCAGTCCCATTTTGATTGGTTTTGATAGTAAAAGACGGTGTTTTTATGGTTACATGCTGTAATGGTTTTCCTGTTTTTCGATCGAAAACCTGATATTTTTCTAACTTATCGTTTTGCGAAGCCAATACAATAAAATTAGAAACGGTTATCGTATTGTAAGCAAATGCTTTTTTGCTGTTAGAATCAGATTCGCTTTCGAAATAAACCAGATAAGATCCTGTTCCAAGTTTTGGCAGTATAAGTTCTGTCGAATATTCTAAATAATTTTTTTTGTTTAAAAGCGAATAGGATTTTGAAATAAATGGCTGTGTTTTGGTCACAATCGAATCTCTTATTTCATTTTTTTCAAGATATGAGTTGTTCAATTTGGGAATTAATGCCTGATTAATTCTGAAGAATGAAACTTTTAGATTCTCGACATTTTTATAATGTATAGATGTTCGAGCATTTTGATTATCGTAAATGTATTTCTGAAGTTGTACACTTAAAGTCTTATAAAAAATGTTTTCTCTTTGCTGGACAGCAAGTTTGTAGACGTCCGATTCTTTGTCAATCTGAATTATACTATCAAGAATCTTAAGTGCTTGAATATTATAATCAGGATGGTTTTCTTTATTGGCATTTGAATTTAAAAAAGATGCTTTCTCCAGCTGAATATTTTGTGTCAAAAAAACGTTGTTTTTCTTCTTTTGTAAAAAAGTTAAAGCTTTTATGTATTCGTCGTCAATGTCGACCAGAAATTTTTTGCAGAACTGAATTCTTTCCCAAAGGTTCTCTACTGTTGGGTTGTAAGTCTCTCGTTTTTGGTAAAGATTTAAGACCATTCTAAGGTCTTTGTTGCTGACAAAGTCAAAATTAAGGTTAGCAAAATCTTTTGATTCTCCTAAAAGATCTTTTTTATAAGGTGTGAAATCACTTTTTTTAATTTCCCACGCACGGATTTTTTTGTTGTAAATACCAATGTTTTCGCCAATTAAATAATCAAGCAAATTTTGTTTTTTGAATTTTTCTAAAGTCGAATAATCAAAAATAAGATCATAATTTGTTAAAGGAGTATTTTTTAAAATTGTTTCGTTTTCCAGCGTGTTTTTTAGGCTGGTTCGTATTTCATTTTCAAAAGTATTTTGAGGCCAAGTAAAAAAGTTTTCTTCTTGAATAGTATTGTCGGTTCTCTGTCTTATTTTGTACAGGTTTATTCCGTAGTACTCATAAATACATTTTGAGTAGACAAGATTCAAAATCGCTTTCGACGGAATTGAAACCAGATTAATATTAACTTTAAGATTATTTATGATTTTGCTTTGTGCATTCTCATCCAGAATTTGAAGATATTTCGACTGATAAAAAAAGCATTTTATTATTTGTACTTCGTCTTTCTTAGAAATAGCTTTTTTATAAATATCGGCAACAATTTCATTGGCAGATTTTATTTTTCCTTCTTGTTCTAGAGCAATAACTTTATCCCATTTTTTGTCAAATTGTTGTGCAAAAAGAGCATTTGAAATCAGTAAGAATACAAATAATAGTTTTTTCATAAATGAGTTTTCTTAGATAGATGACGATTTAAGTAAAAAGGTTGGAATCAATTAAAAATATTTTTCGTACAAATTACTAATTTCTGTTTAAAAGCAAAAGATGCATTTTTTATTTCCTTATTTTTGATATATGAAAAAGCTACTACTGTTATTTTTAATTGTTCCAACGTGTTGTTGGTCACAGTCTTTTGAAAGAGCAGAGAAGCTATTTAATGCAAAAAAATATGAGGAAGCGGAGCCTCTTTTTGAAGCCGCTCTAAAAGCAAAACCTTCGGATATAAAGACACTTGAATATCTAGGAGAAATTGCGGCGCATCAAAAATCTTGGGTAAAAGGTGCCGAATATTTCAAGAAATTAAAAGAATTAAAACCAACTGTTGCCGATTATTTTTTTAAATATGGCGGCTGTCTCGCGATGCATTCTTTAGAAGTGAATAAAATAAAAGCTTTCGGAATGGTAGGCGACATGAAAGAAGCTTTTGAAAAAGCAATTGAACTCAACCCGAAACATGTACAAGCGCGATGGGCATTGATTGAAATTTATTTGCAATTGCCTGGAATTCTGGGCGGAAGCGAATCGAAAGCGCTTGCCTATTCTAATGAGCTAGCGCAATTTTCCCCAATTGATGGTTATTTATCAAAAGGCCGAATCGATGAATATTTTAAACGCTATGATGATGCCGAAAAAAATTATAAAAAAGCACATGAAATTGGCAATTCAAAAGTGACGTTTCAAAAATTATATAATTTATATTTGAACAAATTAAAAGAGCCTAAAAAAGCACAGGATCTGAAACGAAAATTTGACGCATAATAATCAAATCTCAAAACTAAATTCGGATTAATAAATTGGAATTTAGAACTTAATAAATTGGAATTTTAAATGAAAACACATTTCATCGCGATAGGCGGAAGTGCAATGCACAACTTAGCATTAGCATTGCATAACAAAGGATATCAAGTTACAGGAAGTGACGATGCTATTTTTGAACCATCAAAATCAAGATTAGAGAAAAAAGGAATTTTGCCAGCTGAATTAGGTTGGTTTCCAGAAAAAATAACTGCTGATATTGACGCCATCATTTTAGGAATGCACGCAAAAGCAGATAATCCAGAATTGCTGAAAGCGCAGGAATTGGGATTGAAAATTTATTCGTATCCAGAATTTTTATACGAACAATCTAAAAATAAAACGCGTGTTGTAATTGGCGGTTCACACGGAAAAACTACTATTACTTCGATGATTTTGCACGTAATGCATTATCATAATATTGCTGTTGATTATATGGTTGGCGCGCAGTTGGAAGGTTTTGATACGATGGTGCATTTGACAGAAGAAAATGATTTTATGGTTTTGGAAGGTGATGAATATCTTTCTTCTCCAATTGACAGACGTCCGAAATTTCATTTATATCAACCAAATATTGCTTTGATTTCTGGAATTGCTTGGGATCATATCAATGTGTTTCCAACGTATGAAAATTATGTGGAGCAGTTTGGGATTTTCATCGGAAAAATTACAAATGGCGGTATTTTGGTGTATAATGAGAATGATCCAGAAGTAAAACGAGTGGCTGAAGCAGCAACAAATCCGATTCGTAAATTGGCTTATTCGACTCCAAATTATAAGGTAAGCGACGGAGTAACTTTATTAGAAACTCCTGAAGGTGATATGCCGATTGAAGTTTTTGGAGCACACAATTTGAATAATTTGGCTGGAGCCAAATGGATTTGCCAAAACATGGGCGTTGACGAAGCTGATTTTTATGAAGCAATTGCAAGTTTTAAAGGTGCTTCAAAACGTTTGGAAAAAATTGCTGAAGGAAAAGGAAAAGTTGCATACAAAGATTTTGCACATTCGCCAAGTAAAGTTGCAGCAACAACAAAAGCGGTTAAAGAACAATATCCAAACAGAACTTTGGTGGCTTGTTTGGAACTTCATACATACAGCAGTTTAAATGCCGAATTCTTAAAAGAGTATGAAGGCGCATTAGAATATGCAGATGTGGCAGTAGTTTTCTATTCGCCAGATGCGGTAAAAATTAAACAACTAGAAGAAGTGACTTATGATCAAATCGCAAAAGCGTTTAATCGTGAAGATCTTGTGATTTATACAAATCCTGCTGAATTCAAAGAATATTTGTTCAATTTGAATTTAGATAATTCAGCGCTTTTATTAATGAGTTCTGGAAATTACGGAGGATTGAATTTTGACGAAGTGAAAGGATTGATTGAGTAATTAGTCAATTAAATAATTAGAAAATGTGTCAATTGTTATGCAGTTGGCACATTTTTTTATTTGAAATAAAAATTGAGAGATATTTCTTTCTTTTTAAATATCTTCGCTTTTTGAAAATTTGTTTTAATATGGAAAAATCTCATTTCCCAATTACCAATTGGTCAGAAGATGATAGGCCTCGTGAGAAATTAATGTTGAAGGGGAAAAATGCTTTAAGCGATGCAGAATTGATCGCAATTCTAATTGGTTCAGGAAGCCGAAATGAATCGGCAGTGGAATTGAGCAAGAGGATTTTGGCAAGTGCGGACACTTTAAATATTTTGGGAAAAATGTCGATTTCTCAATTAATGAATTTTAAAGGAATAGGAGAGGCAAAAGCGATTGCAATTATTGCAGCACTTGAACTTGGGCGTCGTCGACGTGCCGAAGATGCTGTAGAATTGATTAAAATTACGTCGAGCAAATTGGTTTTTGAATTGATGCTTCCTATAATTGGTGAATTGGCACATGAAGAATTTTGGGTACTTTTTCTGAATAATTCCAATAAAGTAATTTCAAAATCGCAATTGAGCAAAGGCGGTATTACAGGAACTATTGTTGATGTTCGCTTGGTTTTTAAATTGGCGCTTGAAAATGGAGCTACTAGCTTGATTTTGTGTCACAATCACCCGTCTGGAAATGTATTGCCAAGTGAAGCCGACAAACAAATTACAAAACGAATCAAACAAGCAGGAGAGAGTTTAGATGTTAAAGTTTTGGACCATTTGATCATAACTGAATCAAAATATTATAGTTTTGTAGATGAAGGAATTTTTTAGATTATGAATACCACTATTACCGACGTCTTTTTTGATTTAGATCATACACTTTGGGATTTTGACAAGAACTCAGAAATGGCTTTTGACCGCATTTTCAAGACAAAATTTCCAGAAATCAAAACTGAGGATTTTATTGAGAAATACATCCCAATTAATCAGTCTTGCTGGAAGTTATATCAAAACGATGAAATAACTCATGTTGAATTGCGTTACAACAGATTAAAGTTTTCTTTTGATGCGCTGAATTATGAAATTTCAGATGAAAATATAAACGAAATCGCAAATGACTATATCGAATTTTTGACAGACAATAATCATCTTTTTGAAGGAGCCATCGAGGTATTAGAATATCTTAAGCCAAAATACAGACTGCATATCATCACAAATGGTTTTGCAAAAGTTCAGGATAAGAAAATCAATAATGCATCACTTTCAGGATATTTTGACACCATTACAAATTCGGAATTGGCTGGTGTTAAAAAACCAAATAGTATTATCTTTGATTATGCGGTTAATTTGGCTCAAGCATCAAAAGAAAATAGCATCATGATTGGTGACTGCTTAGATGCTGATGTCAATGGTGCATTAAATGCCGGTTTGGATGCCATTTTCTTTAATGAGAAAAAAATTGATGTTGCTCAAAATATTAAACAAATAAACCATTTATTAGAACTTAAAAAATATTTATAATGATGAAAATTAAATTTTTGTTGACTGTACTTTTTATTTCAGTTGCTGGGTTTGCACAAACTTCTCAGTCTTCTCAAGCTGTTAATGATTATAAAGCCGTTATTGTGCCTTTGAGATATAGTTTCTTAAACTCAGACAATCAATACAGAATGTCAACGATAAGCAAAGGAAATTTGACTAAAGCAGGTTTTCAGGCTTTTTATGCAAACGAAGAACTTCCGGCAGAACTTAACGATCGTTGCCAACTTTTATATATAGATGTAAAAAAGGATAGTGGCTTTTTGATTACTAAACTTTTTATAGAGCTAAAAGATTGTTACGGTACAGTTGTTTATACGTCAGAAATTGGGAAAAGTAAAGAAAAAGATTATGAAATGGCCTATAGAGAAAGTTTGAATATGGCGTTTATTTCAGTAAACAATCTGCATTATAAGTATAGTGGAAAAACAGCAACACCTACTGGAAAACCAGGTATGATTACTGCCGCTCCAGTTGCTATTGCAGCAGCAGTAGCTCCTTCACAAGCGCAAGTGCAAACAACAGTTGCAACTCCAGTTGCTGATGTTAAAGATCCAAATTTATTGTATGCACAACCAACAGATAATGGATATCAGTTAATTGACAAGACGCCAAAAGTAGTTATGAAGTTATTGAAAACTTCACGCCCTGATTCTTTTATTGCGATTAAAGATGGTGTTCAAGGGACTTTGAATGCTAAAGACAATCAGTGGTTTTTTGAATATTACCAAAACGACAAATTAGTTTCTGAAAAAGTTTCAGTTAAATTCTAAAAATAAAATTTGGTTTTAATAGCCATATTTATCTTTCCAGCGGTTCTTTAAAAATTCGCGGGTGCTGTTCTCTCTAGAATTGTTCCCCGGATTGTAAAGAACCGTTTCTTTTACGGCATCGGGTAAAAATTCCTGTTCGGCAAAATTATTCGCATAATCATGAGAGTATTTATACTCATCGCCATAACCCAGTTCTTTCATTAATTTGGTTGGCGCATTTCTTAAATGAAGTGGAACTGGTAAATCTCCGGTTTGCTTTACCAATTGTTGTGCATTTCCAATTGCTAAATATGAGGCATTACTTTTTGGAGATGTCGCTAAATAAATTGCACATTGACTTAAAATGATGCGGCTTTCAGGATAACCAATGGTCGTGACAGCCTGAAAAGTATTATTAGCCATTATTAATGCCGTCGGATTGGCATTGCCGATATCTTCGCTAGCCAAAATCAACATTCTTCTGGCTATGAATTTTACATCTTCACCACCTTCAATCATTCGGGCAAGCCAGTAAACAGCTCCGTTAGGATCGCTTCCACGAATCGATTTAATAAATGCTGAAATGATGTCGTAATGTTGTTCGCCCGTTTTGTCATATAAAACAGTGTTTTGCTGTACAAGCTCAAAAACACGATCATTTGTAATGGTAATTTCATCACCTGCGGATGCATTTATGACCAATTCAAAGATGTTAAGCAGTTTTCTGCCATCTCCGCCAGAAAGTCGCAACAAAGCTTCTGTTTCCTTTAAAATGATTTTTTTTGAAGCTAGATAAGTGTCTACTTTCATTGCTCGATGCAATAGCGCTTCGAGGTCTTCTTTTGTAAATGCATTTAAGATGTAAACCTGACAACGCGACAATAATGCCGGAATAACTTCAAAACTTGGGTTTTCTGTTGTTGCACCAACTAGGGTGATCCAGCCTTTTTCGACCGCTGCCAAAAGTGAGTCTTGCTGCGATTTGCTGAATCGATGAATCTCATCAATAAATAAAATCGGATTTTTGGCAGTAAATAAGCCTCCGCTTTGTTTTGCTTTGTCGATTACGTCTCGAATGTCTTTTACACCAGAATTGATAGCGCTCAAAATATAAAAAGGACGTTTAGATTCTTGTGCAATAATTTGTGCCAATGTCGTTTTTCCCGTTCCTGGTGGTCCCCAAAAGATTAAGGATGGAATAATTCCTTTTGAAATTTGTTGTGTCAACGATCCATTTGGGCCAACCAAATGACTTTGACTTACATAATCTTCTAATTTCTGTGGGCGAATACGCTCGGCTAACGGTGCTTCCATTTTGTAAAATTACTATTTTAGAATATATTTTATTGTTTTGAGAAGTTAAACCTTTCTTTCAGATGAACTTTTGTTGCTTACGATAACAATTTTATAGGATGATACCTATTCCTGACATTTTATCAGTAAATTAGATTTGGACAGTTTTTTGATGCCATCAATAGAAGAGATTTTCAAAAATATGAATGATAAAGATTTCAAGTTTTCAACTGCTGTAATTGGGCTCCCGCTTTTTTTTGTCCTTTTTTTGTGGATTATTTATTGGGTTCAAATCCGTTTTGATTTTGATTTTTATCAAAATGGAATTTATCCAAGGGATTTTTCAGGTTTGCAAGGTGTTTTATTTAGTCCTTTCATTCATGAAAATTTGGAACACTTGTACAATAATTCAATTCCGCTTTTGGTTTTGTTGGCAGCCTTGCAATATTTCTACCCAAAACAAACTGTTCCTGTTATTGGTTATGGAATTTTATTTTCGGGTTTAATTACTTGGATTATTGGTCGAGAAAACTATCATATTGGCGCAAGCGGATTGATTTATGTATTAGTTAGCTTTATATTTTTTAAAGGAATTCAAACAGGTTATTATCGTTTGGTTGCGCTTTCTCTGTCGGTGATTTTATTATATGGAGGAATGATCTGGTATGTTTTTCCGGATGTAGATGCGGCAATTTCTTGGGAAGGCCATTTGGCAGGTTTAATTACAGGATTCGTGCTTTCATTACTTTATAAAACGCCTGAATATGCTAAGCCTATTGTTTACGATTGGCAAAAACCTGATTTTAATCCAGAAGAAGACCCTTTTATGAAGCATTTTGATGAGAACGGAAATTTTGTTCCCGTTGAAAAACCTGAAGAAGATACAGATTTGAGCAATTCTTATTTTAGTTCAAACTTTCCTGTTTATTATGTTGTAACCAAAACAGAATCAGAGGATAAATCGTAAATGTAGATTCTTGATTTGATTTAAAAAGATTATTTTTGTTAGGAGTATTTTAATTTGGTTTTGATATGAGAATGATCAGTTATACAGTTTTGATTTTTTTTGTTTTAATCAGTTTCAAGACAACGGCGCAATGTGATGTGAAAAATAAAGTACTCGCCGATGGTACAATGATGTATTATTTTGAACCTGCCGTTTTTTATACAACAAACTCAAAATCATTAAAAATAAATATTGTAACAGATAAGGAGCATTATTTTATTGCTTTGCAACCAACGCCATTTCCATCAAAAAAAGAAGGAAAAAAAATAAAAGATGATTTAATCATGCATTTAGCAGATAATAAAATCTACAAATTGGCACATTATGATACGCAGTACATTCATAATGATTCAATCATGCAAGTGCTATATTTAATTGATAAAAATGATGTGAACTCTTTTTCTCAATTTGATGCTGTGACGGCAGAAATCAATATGCAAGGAACTGAATTTATACGAAGTTATAATTTCAAGCTTCATAAAGATGCTATTAGGGAACAGCTTGAATGTTTTTTGAAAAAAGAAGATTGATTTAGTCTTCGTCTTTAATTTCAGTTGGCGTATTGTGTTTTATTTTCTTTTGAAGATTTCGAATAAGATTATTAAAAGTAATGGTAACGGAAGCAGCATTTGTAGTTTGATTGCCGCTATTTCTTGGAAGATATTCATTGCAGTAGGTTAACTCAAATTGAATGTCATCAGTAAACAAGTAACCAGCGCCAATATTTAATCTGTTTCGATCAAAGAAACTTTCTCCGGTTACCTTCGCTCCAGATTTCAAATAGATTTCATCTGATGCCACTGCATATACAACTCCTGATCGAAGCACTTTACTGTTGAGTGGCTGAATGTATTTTACCTGTTGGCGATATCGAAATACGTTTTCATATTCATCATCTTTATTTCTCATATGACGAAATTCTGTTCGCATTCTTGTGCTCAATGTGTAGCCCGTTTTATGGAAATAATATATGCCTTGAAGGGCAAAGCGCCATTCTGGTGACTCAAATTGTCCAATTTCCGGAACATCTCTATTGTTAAAATAAGCTACGAAAGTAGAGAATTTCCATCTCGGAGAATAGTAGTAATGCCCCCAAGCTCTAAAAGATCGTTGAATGGTGTTTTCAAAGGGGTTTGATGAAGATTCTGCTCCGCTGTATGCTGCGGCAATATCTAGTTCAGTTGACCACTTTTTATTTATAGTCTGATTGAGCTGAAATTCATTCCAGAATTGATTGTAAGTAGTGTTTTGTCCGTAGCTGTTTGTTATTGTGAAAAGAACAAACAGCCATCGGAAAAAAGTGATTCTTTGATTTAAATTAGATTTTGAAAGCATTAATTAAGTGAGTTTAATTATTCATTCTAATCCTAACTTTTGATATGGTTTAGCTTCTTTGGCGAACCGTTTCGTATAAAAATGCACCACAAGCTACAGAAACATTTAATGATCCTATAGAACCGAACATCGGGAGTTTTGCTTTTTCATCTACAATTTTCAATACCGATGGATTTATTCCTCGGTCTTCAGAACCCATAATAATAGCGACAGGTTCATTTAGTGTTATATCGTAAATATTTTGATCTGTTTTTTCTGTTGCAGCAACTGTTTTGATACCTGATCCTTGCAAATAGAATATAGCATCTTTGATATGCTCGACTTTACAAATTGGCACATTAAAAACAGCTCCAGCAGAAGTTTTCACTGTGTCTCCGTTTACAGGAGCAGATCCTGCTTTTTGAATAATGATGCCATTTACACCAGTACATTCTGCAGTTCTGATAATAGCTCCAAAGTTTCTGGCATCAGAAATTTGGTCTAAAATTAAAAATAAAGGTTTGGTGCCAGACTCAATTGTCGATTCAACTAATTGTTCTAATTCCATAAAACCAATAGGCGATATTGTTGCAACGGCACCTTGGTGGTTATTTGGGGTTAAGCGATTTAGTTTTTCAACAGGAACGTATGAGAAATTAATGTTGGCACGTTTCATTACCTTCATTAAATCTTTCATTAATTCTCCAGAAATATCTTTTTGTATAAATACTTTGTCAACTTCCTTTCCTGCCTGAATTGCTTCTATAATGGCTCTAATTCCAAATATTTGATGTTCTTTTTCCATGATGCAAATATAGGTATATTGTTTATATAAAAAAAAACCACTCTGAGTGAACAGAGTGGTTTTAGTATTATGTTTTTTGGTCTAAATTAGAATTTATCCCAGAAAAGTTTTGTAGTTAACAAGTCACCACCGATTGCTGTAGAAGCAGCTTTCCAGTTTGTGTTGTTTACTTGTTGCTCAAGAACTGGGTAAGTCATTCTCACAGGAACTTTTCCACCAGCATTAGTAATTGCTGTTGCAGGAGCCAATAAAACTGGGTAATCTAATCTTCTCCAGAAATTCCAAGAAGTTAGAGCTTGGTTGTACATAGCAACCCAAGCTTGTTCTCCAATAGATTTTTTCCAGTTTGTAGCGTCATATGGATGAGCTAAAAGGTAAGCAGTAGCTTGTGCATCTGTACCACCCCATTCGATGATAGAAGTAGTAACTGCAGTTGCATAAGCTGTAGCTGCTGATCCTGGAGTCCAACGAGCATTTGCTTCAGCAATATAGAAAGCAACCTCAGTGTAGTTTAATAATACACCTGGCGTAGTTTCAGTATAAGCAAAATTTGCTATACGAGAGAAAACACGGTAACTTCCTGGTGAACCGATTATTTGACCTTTGTATACACCTGAACCATCAGCAGCTAATTTGTAATATTTGCTGATTCTTGGGTCAGTAGATGCATTCATATAGTCAACCAAAGTTTTTCCAGCGATGAAGTCGTTTCTTGTAGATAAGTTCTCATACAATGGGTTGAAATTTGGTGATTCTGATAAGTAAGGGAATTGTGCATTGTCATCAGGAGATGTCATTACGCCAGCAGCTATAGCAGCTTGTGCTGTAGTTTGAGCTAATGTAGGGTTAGCATCTGCAATTGCAATACCAAGTTTTAATTTTAAAGAGTTTGCAAATATGATCCATTTTGCAATATCTCCATGGTAAAGTTGCTCTCCATCATCAAAACTTTCAAATCCTTCAGCATTAACATCTAAGCTAGCAATATCTTTATTAATTCTTGTAATTAAATCTTGATAGATTGTAGCTGCGTCATCATAAGCAGGCAAAGGGTATTTGTTAAGATCTGCTCCTTGAGTGTAAGGAATATTTCCAAAAGTATCTACTAGCATTTGGTATGTGTATACCTGCATGATGTCGATCATTGCTAGTTGATTCTTTTTATTAAGTTCCCATCCTGGTGCTTCAGTGATAGTTGGTACATACGAATTGATTCCTTCTTTAGCTTTGCCTAAATTGTTCAATACGTTTACGTAGTTATCTCTGTAAATTTGGTTAGAAACGTTTCTATTAACGAAATCGTAGTTACTTTCGTTTACATAGATTGTTTCTTGCCAATATTGCATCGTTAATCTGAAATTATTCTCATTTACGTTAGGTGTATTTACATAGTCACTTAACTCTTTTTGAGCGTAATTTACAAGCGATCCTGGTACAGCTGAATACGCGCTGTTTGGATCTGTGTTTATATCGTCACTAACACAGGCCGTCATTGACAAACCAACGGTTAGTATTGCTATTATCTTTTTCATTTTTTTTTAGAAATTTAATTTGACATTGAAAGAAATGTTTCTTGCAGTCGGCATTGGTCCAGATTGCCATCCTTGAGTGTTTCCTGAAGACAAACCAGCTTCTGGATCTGAGTAAGGTAAGCTTTTGTCAATGATCCATAAATTGTTTCCAATTACACTGAATGAACCTCCTTTAACTGCTTTTCCTAATAAACTTGCAGGGAAGTTGTAAGTTAAAGCTACCTCTCTTAATTTTACAAATCCAGCATCGTAAACAAATTCTGCTGCAGGAGGGTCAGTTCCTAAAACTTGGCTTGACCAATCTCTTCTTAATCTAGTAGTGTTTTGGATGTATTGTGGTTGAGAACCTCCTGGCGTGTATGCAGGATTAGCCATAACTCCATCTAAAATAACTCCACCACCATTAGCGATAGTGTTTCTGATTGGGTTTCCTAACTCATTGTTTCCAACAGAGTTTGCGTAGATACCTGTTCCATAACCATAGTATTGATCAAGAGAGAATACACTTCCACCTTTTTTCATGTCAATTAAGAAACTTAAAGAGATGTTTTTGTATGTAAGTTTATTGTTGATACCACCTGACCATTTTGCTTGGTATGTTCCTAAGTTGTTGTCAGTAGTTGTAGATACTAAGTAAGCACCATTAGCTCCGATAATTTTATTTCCAGAAGCATCTCTTACGTAAGTTGTTCCCCAAATTGAACCGTAATCTTTGTTAAGTGGAGCGTTGATACTGATACCACCTTGAAGAGAGTTGATTTGGATGTTTTCGATACCAGGAGCTAACTCTGTAACTTGAGTGTTAGGGTTAGACCAGTTCACAGCAATGTCCCAAGCGAAATTTTCTGTTTTAACAGGAGTTAAGTTCAATGTTACCTCAAATCCTTTTGTTGTTAATGTACCAGCATTGATGTTATTGAAGCTAGATCCAGTAGCTGTTGATACAGGTAATGGTAAAATTTGATCAAAAGCTTTGTTTTGGAACCAAGCTACGTCAAAACCAACTCTGTTGTTTAAAAATTGCATATTAACCCCTAACTCGACGTTGTCTAATTGTTGTGGTTTTAAGTTTGCATTTTTAGCAGTTGTATTGTAAGAGTAAGATGGTGTTCCAAATGGAGTTTGTGCGTTGTATGTATTCATAAGCACGTTTGCTTGAGTGTCAGAACCAACTTGTGCGTAAGCTGCTCTGAATTTACCGAAGTTAATCCACTCAACATCTTTTAACCAGTTTGAGAAAACAACACTTCCTGAAATTGCAGAATACCAGTATGCGTTATTATCAACAGGCAAAGCAGAAGATTGATCTCTTCTAACAGAACCCTCTACATAGTATGTTCCTTTGTATCCTAATGTAGCTTGTGCAAATAAACCTAAAACTTCTTTTCTTGTTTTAACAGTTCTTGGTAACGTTGGAGCAGATTTTGAGTTAGAGATCGTGTACAATCCTGGAATGTATAATCCTCCAGAAGTTGTTTGTTGCTCAGAGAAATTGCTTTGTACGTTGTAGTTAGTACCTAAAACGAAGTTAAGATTTAAATCTTCAGTTAAGTCTTTTTTGTAAGTACCTAAGAAGTCATAGTTTTGTTCGCTAAAATCATAAAGATCTAAAGCATAACCAGAAGGCTGTGGTGGCTGATTCACTAAGTTTGGATTAGATCCAATAGCGTTAGGATATGAACCAACTGCAATTCTGCTTTCAGTTGTCATGTTGAATCCGTCAGTACCCATTCTACCTGTTAAGTTGATGTTTTTGTTAACATCATAACTAATACTTGCGTTAGCAGCAAATCTCTTTCTACTATCGTTGTTGTAGTTTTCGTATCTTTGGAAATAAGGGTTATCCCAGAAAGCAGGTGTTAAATCATCTGGACCAGCAATGTTCCAAGTATAGTTTTGTCTGCTGTTGAAATACAAATCTTTTTGTTCTTTAAGGTCAACGTTTGTTGGCCACCATTGTCTGAATCCAGCTAATTGGTTACCTCCGTATCCAGTAGAGTTTCTGTTTCTTGTATTTTGAGAAACATAAGTTGCATTAAATGTAGAGCTTAACTTATCGTTGAATTTGTAAGTTGAAGTTGCATTGAAGTTGTTTTTGCTTAATAATGCATTAGGCAAAATATCTCCTGAATTTGTGTTAGAGTACGTTAATCTGTAAGTAGCTTTATCTGTACCACCGCTAATAGCAATGTTGTTTACAGTTGAATTACCAGTTCTGAAAAACGTTGATGGACCATTTTTAGCCATTTGCCATGGAGTTTGTTTACCATAGTTTGGTGATCCTGGAGTAAATGCATCATATTGCCAAACTAGCTCGCCAGTGTATTTTGGTCCGTAAGAAGCGTCATCACCAGTTGAAGCCATTTTATCTCCATTGTAATCTCCCCAGCTATCTTCACCAACATATCCTTCACCATATTCAGTTTGGTATTTAGGGAATGTTGATTTGTCAAATGTAGACATAGTGTAAGAAGAAGAAATTTCAACTGACATTTCATTTCTTAATTTACCTTTTTTAGTAGTGATGATAATCGCACCATTTTGCGCTCTAGATCCATAAAGAGCTGTTGCTGCAGCACCTTTTAAAACGTTGATGTCAGCAATGTTGTTTGGGTTGATATCTGAAGCGGCATTACCGTAGTCATAACCACCTCTACCACTTTTTTGATCAAGACTGTTTACGTTGCTGTTCAAAATTGGCACACCGTCAACTACGAATAAAGCTTGGTTATCACCTAAAAGTGATTTATAACCTCTAAGAACTACGTTAGTAGATCCTCCAAAGTTAGTACCTTGAGTTACGCTAAGACCAGCAACTTTTCCTGATAAGTTGTTTACGAAGTTTCCAGTTGGAACTGTTGATACTTGGTCGCCTGTTACTTGTTGAGCTGAGTAACCAAGTGATTTTTTCTCTCTTTTAATACCTAAAGCAGTTGTTACTACTACTCCTTCAAGTTCTTGTGCAGCTGCAACTAATTTTACGTTTAAAGAAGTTGAGCTTGCAGCTACTTCTTGAGATTTCATCCCGATGTAGCTAAATACCAAAATTTGGCTTGATGATGCTTTGATGGTAAATTTACCGTCAAAATCAGTTTGCGTTCCTGACTTTGTCCCTTTTACTAATACACTCACACCTGGTAGAGGCATTCCTGCATTATCAGAAACAGTACCCGAAACGGCTCTTTCTTGCGCAAAAGTAAGTTGCGCCACTAGTACTAGGAAAAGTACTAAGAATCCATTGAACTTTAGTTTCATTTTTAAATATTTTGAATTAGTATCGCAAAACTCTTAATAATTTGTTAACTATCCTAATATTACTTTAAACTTTTTTCTGTTCTTGCTAAAATTTAACATTATAACATATGTTTACGATAGTGTTATATAATTGTAACTCTTGGATGTTTTGACTCCCGTTTGTAAGGTTTATCTTTAGTAATCCGTTTGGTGTTTGTAATACCGAGCCAATTCCTAGGCCGATTAATTTTTTAGTTTTACTAGGGTCAATCGTGGATGTTAAGTCTTGGTATATGCCGTAATCAGCGATAGTGTGGACATAAATATTTTTTGAAAATTTATATCGATATTCCGTCAGGATTAAAAAATTGAAGTTGCATTGTAGGCTATTTTCTAAAAAACCCCGTATCGAATTCATGCCTCCAAAACGGTATAATTCATTGGAAATATAGTTTTTGCTGGAGAGATAAAAATTTTGTGAATTTATGTTAATGAAATTTTTGTCGTTTATCTCAAAATTGTAAGATGCATTCAAATTTGTGTAAAACTGTGCACTTGATCCGGCTGTTTCAGGATCGTTATTTGTGTTTCTTTTTCCGTAACCCACAATCCAGTTGACCAAGGCTTTTCTTGGAACAAGATTATTTTTGTAGTCGATTTTTTTATAATCGAAACTTGATGTGAAATAGGTATTCTTAAAGTCGCTGATTAATGAGTTGTTTGTGTTTTGAATATCGCTGGATTCGGTTGATTGGTATCCGGCATAAATTCTAGAGTTGTAATTTATGTAATAGCCAAGGTCAATTGCAGTTTTTGTATTTTGAAATGTGCTATCCTGCTTGAAAATGTTTAATTGAGCCTTTATTCCTAAGGAGGATTGGAATATATAAGGGATTTCAACTTTTGTATTAAAGGTTTTTTGTTGATTGCCATCACTTTTCCAATACAAAGAGAATTGTTCTCCGGCATGTAGAGTGTTGAAGAGGGAAATGTCGATATATCCATTGATATTCATTTTCTCATCCTTGTCATTTGCAAATCCGATGTATCCGTCAAAAGTATTGGCTTTTCTCTTTTCTATATAGGTATAGATCTTGGTTGAGTCAGTGGTGAATAGTATTTCTGGATATTTTGTTTGAGAAACAAATTCATAGCTATTGATGTCTTCGTAAAGTTGTTGTGTGGTTTCTTGGTTAAATGTTTTGTTTAGGTATTTTTTGTTGAGTTGCTTTAAATGCCCTTTCGGGAAAAAGTCTTTTCCTTTCGTTTCGGCGTAATTCAGAATTATTGAGTTTATAGTGCGTTTTTTTTCTGATTTAAAATTCAAGTCGGCATAGATTGTTGAATTTCTTTTTTTGATGTTTTCAAGTTTGATCTTGCTTAGTGCAAAACCTTGTTTTTCGGCGTCAATTATTTTTTGGTTCAAATAATTCTCGACTTCGTTGTATGGAAGAATTATGGTGTCGCTTTTTGTTTTTTCAGAGTAAAAGAAGGAATTATTTCTACCTATATATATATGTATAGATTTTGTTTGTTCTTTTAATTGAATTTCCGCGCTATAAGTACTGTCATTTATTTGCGTTGTACTTTGAATATTGTTTTCTAAATATCCAATTTTTGATAATTTTTCAGAAGTGAGGTTTATTTCGTCAAATATTGATTTTACATTAATGTGATTGGGTTTGTAGGTCAAGGAGTCAATTGTTTGATTTTCAGCTTTGGTTGTTCCTTTAATTGTTAGATGAAAATTTTGGGCATAGGAGGAGAGGCTGATGAAGCAAAGAAGGAGTATTTGTAAAAGATGTCTCAAAAGCTGTTTTTTCATTTGTTAAAAGTATTGCAAATATCTATTCTTTGTTTGTAAAATCATAAGCTTAAATAATGTTCTTGAAAATTAATGATTTAACGTTTGTATAGTGAAAAATATTTTATACATTTGCAACCCCGTAAAAAGCGGGAATTTAATAAACATAATAATTTTTAGTATTAATTATGCCAACAATTCAACAATTAGTAAGAACAGGAAGAACTCAGATCACTAAGAAGAGTAAATCGGTTGCTTTAGATTCTTGTCCTCAAAGAAGAGGGGTTTGTACGCGTGTTTACACTACTACACCAAAAAAACCAAACTCTGCAATGCGTAAAGTTGCGCGTGTACGTTTGACAAATGGTAATGAGGTGAATGCTTACATCCCAGGAGAAGGACATAATCTACAAGAGCACTCGATAGTATTAGTGCGAGGTGGAAGGGTAAAAGATTTACCAGGTGTTAGATATCATATCGTTCGTGGAGCTCTTGATACGTCAGGTGTTGCAGGAAGAACGCAAAGAAGATCTAAGTACGGTGCTAAACGCCCAAAAGAAGCAAAAAAGTAATTTAAAAACTTTTAAGAAAAAGACATGAGAAAAAGAGCGGCAAAGAAAAGACCACTTTTACCGGATCCAAGGTTTAATGACCAATTAGTAACACGTTTTGTGAATAACTTAATGTGGGATGGTAAGAAATCTACAGCTTTTAAAGTATTTTATGATGCTATTGATATCATCGAAACTAAAAAGCAAAATGATGAGAAAACTTCATTAGAGATCTGGAAAGATGCTTTAACAAACGTTATGCCTCACGTAGAAGTACGTAGCCGTAGAGTTGGTGGAGCTACATTCCAAATCCCAATGCAAATTCGTCCAGACAGAAAAATTTCTATGGCAATGAAGTGGTTAATACTTTATTCTAGAAGAAGAAATGAAAAATCTATGGCACAACGTTTAGCTTCTGAGTGTTTAGCTGCGGCTAAAGAAGAAGGTGCTGCGGTTAAGAAAAGAATGGATACTCACAAAATGGCAGAAGCTAACAAAGCATTCTCTCACTTTAGATTTTAATTCGTAAAGAAATGGCTAGAGATTTAAAATATACAAGAAATATCGGAATCGCTGCTCACATTGATGCTGGTAAAACAACAACAACTGAGCGTATTCTTTTTTATACTGGAAAGTCACACAAAATTGGTGAGGTGCACGATGGTGCTGCAACAATGGACTGGATGGCTCAAGAGCAAGAAAGAGGTATTACAATTACTTCTGCTGCTACAACTTGTACTTGGAACTTTCCAACTGTACAAGGTAAAGTTATTCCAGAATCATTACCATACCACTTTAATATTATTGATACTCCTGGACACGTTGACTTTACTGTAGAGGTAAACCGTTCTTTACGTGTACTTGATGGTTTGGTTTTCTTATTTAGTGCTGTTGATGGTGTTGAGCCTCAATCAGAAACTAACTGGAGGCTTGCTGATCAATATAGAGTTCCTCGTATGGGATTCGTAAATAAAATGGACCGTCAAGGTGCTAACTTTTTAGCTGTATGCGGACAGGTTAAAGATATGTTGAAATCGAATGCGGTTGCAATTACTTTGCCTATTGGTGATGAGGCAGATTTTAAAGGTATTGTTGACTTAGTTAAAAATCAAGCTATTGTATGGCATGATGAAACTCAAGGAGCTACTTTTGATGTTGTTGATATCCCAGCTGATATGGTTGATGATGTTAAGCATTACCGTTCTATTCTTATCGAAGAGATTGCGACTTATGACGAAAATCTTTTAGATAAGTACATGGAAGATGAGAATTCTATTACTGAAGAAGAAATCAACAACGCTTTAAGAGCTGCTACTATTGATATGGCAATCATTCCTATGCTTGCTGGTTCTTCTTTCAAAAACAAAGGTGTTCAATTTATGTTGGATGCAGTTTGTAAATATTTACCATCTCCATTAGATAAAGAAGGTATTGAAGGAATTCACCCTGATGATGCTGAATTATTAGAAGAAGATCAAACTAAAATCTTACGTAAACCAGACGTAAAAGAGCCGTTCGCTGCTTTGGCATTTAAAATTGCTACTGACCCATTCGTAGGTCGTTTAGCTTTCTTCCGTGCTTACTCTGGGCGTTTAGATGCTGGTTCTTATGTTTTAAATACTCGTTCTGGTAATAAAGAGAGAATCTCTCGTATTTACCAAATGCACGCTAACAAACAAAATCCAATCGAATTTATTGAGGCTGGAGATATTGGAGCTGCTGTAGGATTTAAAGATATCAAAACTGGAGATACTTTATCTGATGAGAAACATCCAATTATCTTGGAATCTATGAAATTCCCAGAGCCGGTAATTGGTATCGCTATTGAGCCTAAAACTAAAGCTGACGTTGATAAAATGGGTATGGCTTTGGCTAAATTAGCTGAAGAGGATCCAACATTTACTGTAAGAACTGACGAGGCTTCAGGTCAAACTATTATTTCTGGTATGGGTGAGCTTCACTTAGATATCTTAGTTGATCGTATGAAACGTGAGTTTAAAGTAGAGGTTAACCAAGGTGAGCCACAAGTAGAGTACAAAGAGGCGTTTACTAAATCTGCTCAACATAGAGAAACTTACAAGAAACAATCTGGAGGTCGTGGTAAATTCGGTGATATCGTATTTAGAATCGAGCCTGCTGATGAAGTTGATGGTAAAGTTCCTGTAGGATTACAGTTTGTTAATGAGGTAAAAGGTGGTAACGTTCCTAAAGAATATATCCCTGCTGTTGAAAAAGGTTTCCGTGAAGCTATGAAAACAGGTCCATTAGCTGGATATGCTGTTGATAGTTTAAAAGTAACTTTATTAGACGGATCTTTCCACCCTGTGGATTCTGATGCTCTTTCTTTTGAATTAGCTGCTAGAATGGGTTATAAAGAGTCTGGACGTGCTGCTGGAGCTGTTATTCTTGAGCCAATCATGAAAATCGAAGTTATTACTCCTGAAGAAAATATGGGTGATATCGTAGGTGACTTGAACCGTCGTAGAGGTCAAGTTAATGACATGGGTGATAGAAATGGTGCTAAAACTATCAAAGCTGATGTGCCTTTATCAGAAATGTTTGGTTATGTAACTACATTAAGAACATTATCTTCTGGTAGAGCTACTTCAACAATGGAGTTCTCTCACTATGCAGAAACACCTTCTAATATTTCAGAAGAGGTAATCAAAAAAGCAAAAGGTAACGCTTAATTTTAAGAAAATGAGTCAAAAAATCAGAATAAAACTAAAATCTTACGATCACATGTTGGTAGATAAATCTGCTGAAAAGATCGTAAAAACAGTAAAAACTACTGGAGCAGTTGTAACAGGTCCAATTCCGTTGCCAACTCACAAAAAACTTTTCACTGTATTGCGTTCTCCGCACGTTAACAAAAAAGCGAGAGAGCAATTTGAAGTAATGTCATACAAGAGATTGATTGATATTTATTCATCTTCATCTAAAACTATTGATGCTTTAATGAAACTTGAATTGCCAAGTGGTGTTGAAGTAGAGATAAAAGTATAATTTTTTTATATTTTTTCATATAAAAAGCGAGTCAGAAATGTCTCGCTTTTTTTTGTTTTTGAAAATGCCTTTCGATGCGTGTTTTTGCGGATTTTTAAGTTTGAAATTTTTTCCCGATTTTCTTTAAATGCCTTTGTTTTAAAGTGATGCAGAGTTTTTTTGTCGCGATTTCATTAATTAATTGTTAAGTGTTACTTGATTGTAAAGCGAAAAAAACAGATTAAAATTTTGAATAAAAACAGCTGTTTTTGATGGTTGTTTTGAGCTTGGATTTTGATTATGAGCGATTTAATTTTTGTAACTGTTTGGTATATTCAATTTTAATAACTACTTTTGCACTCCCTGTTTGGAAATTTCTGTTATTTTCAAATTGAAGGGAATTTTAGTAATTAATAATTAATATTTATGTCTGGGTTAATTGGTAAGAAAATCGGCATGACTAGTATTTTCGACGAAAACGGGAAAAACATTCCTTGTACAGTAATCGAAGCTGGTCCATGCGTTGTTACCCAAGTCAGAACCAACGAGGTTGACGGGTATGAAGCGTTGCAACTTGGTTTCGATGACAAAAACGAGAAACATTCTACTAAAGCTGCTTTAGGGCACTTTAAAAAAGCTGGAACTGTTGCTAAGAAAAAAGTCGTTGAATTCCAAGATTTTGCAACTGAACAAAAATTAGGAGATCTTATTGATGTTACAATTTTTGTAGAAGGAGAATTTGTAGACGTACAAGGTGTGTCTAAAGGTAAAGGTTTCCAAGGTGTTGTTAAACGTCACGGTTTTGGTGGGGTTGGACAAGCTACTCATGGTCAACACAACCGTTTAAGAGCGCCAGGTTCTGTAGGAGCTTCTTCTTATCCATCTAGAGTATTCAAAGGAATGCGTATGGCTGGAAGAATGGGAGGAGAAAATGTAAAAGTTCAAAACCTTAGAGTTTTAAAAGTAGTTGCTGAAAAGAACCTACTTGTTGTTAAAGGATGTATTCCAGGACACAAAAACTCTTACGTAATCATTCAGAAGTAATGGAAGTAAAAGTATTAGATTTCAACGGAAAAGATACTGGTAGAAAAGTTCAACTTTCTGATTCAGTATTCGCAATTGAACCAAACAATCACGCTGTATATCTTGATGTTAAGCAATATCTTGCTAATCAAAGACAAGGTACTCACAAAGCTAAAGAAAGAGCTGAAGTAACTGGAAGTACGCGTAAGATTAAAAAACAAAAAGGAACTGGTACTGCTCGTGCAGGAAGTGTTAAGAATCCTTTGTTTAAAGGTGGAGGAACAGTTTTCGGACCTAGACCAAGAAGTTATTCATTCAAATTGAATAAAAACTTGAAAAGATTGGCTAGAAAATCAGCTTTCTCAATTAAAGCAAAAGAGTCAAATATTGTAGTTCTTGAAGACTTTAATTTTGAAGTGCCAAACACTAAAAATTTCATTAACGTTTTGAAAGCTTTAGGGTTAGAGAATAAAAAATCTTTATTTGTATTGGGCGAGTCAAATAAAAATGTATATTTGTCGTCACGTAATTTAAAGGCTTCAAATGTCGTAACTAGCTCAGAATTAAGCACTTACGCAATATTAAACGCTAACAATTTAGTGCTTTTGGAAGGTTCTTTAGAGTTAATTGAAGAAAATTTAAGTAAATAATAGGAATATGAGCATCATTATTAGACCTATAGTAACAGAAAAAGTAACCAAAGAAAGTGAAGTTCTAAACCGCTTCGGATTCGTTGTTGACAAAAAAGCAAACAAAGTTGAGATTAAGAAAGCTGTTGAGGCTGCTTATGGAGTAACTATCGTTTCTGTTAACACAATGAATGTGAGACCAGATAGATCTACTAAATACACTAAAAGTGGTTTAATCAGTGGAAAGACAAATGCATACAAAAAAGCAATTGTTCAAGTACAAGAAGGAGAAACAATTGATTTTTACAACAATATCTAAGATAGAAAAATGTCAGTAAGAAAATTAAAACCTATTACCCCAGGTCAGCGATTTAGAGTTGTGAATGGTTATGACGCCATTACAACTGATAAGCCGGAACGCTCTTTGATAGCACCGATAAAAAACTCTGGAGGTAGAAATAGTCAAGGAAAGATGACCATGCGTTATACGGGTGGTGGTCACAAGCAGAGATATCGTATTATTGATTTCAAAAGAACTAAAGATGGAATTCCAGCTACAG